>OGWK01000022.1_pt1 | contig 11210 bp, 6 predicted proteins | sample 1576011 | NCBI WGS metagenome assembly OGWK01 (sample SAMN07581539, study PRJEB24739) | freshwater metagenome | reverse complement strand
CTGGATCGGTCGTATCGCTGACCGCAAGAACTCTCCTAAGTACAGTGTAACGATTGGTTGCGGTCGTGGATTCTTGAACTGGATCCAGAGCTACACCTCTCCGTACATCCAGTACGCTGGTCGTTCTAACACCTTCGGCGGTGAGACGGTTGAAGGCCTGGACGTATACACCTACTCTATCAACGGTGTTAACGTTAACCTGGTTATGATCCCGTTCTTCAATGACCGTGACATGTTCCCGGCATTCTCTACCGTTTCCGGTCTTGGTAACTTCACCCGTATGCAGTACACTGCTATCGCACTCGACACCGACATGTACGAGTCTGTAGACGGTAAGATGCTGCCTTCAATGGAGAAAGTATACTTCGGCAACGAAGAGGTTATCTATGGTTACATCCCTGGCCTGATCGGCTCCAGCCTGACTGGTTCTACGACGCTGCGCACGGGCAACATTCTCGCTACCAATGATAAGGATGGCGTTACGATGGAAATCTATTCTGACTGTGCTTATGACTTTATGTCTTACCGCATGGGCTGGGCTGAAATCGTTGCGTAATCATTAAAAGAAAGGAACAAAAAAATGCCTATCAAAACAACCAATTTCATTCTCGAGGCACCGTCAGGTACAGCAAGTAACGACGTGACCCTTGCTGATCACATCCTCAAGTTCAAGACGACCTCGCCTTCTGCTCCTGATATCGACTTCCGTAAGATCGAAAGTTACGCGAAAATCGCTATCGCTGCCGGAACGCCTGGTGTTGTTACCGTAACTCCGAGTTCTGTTACAGCTGGATTGACGTACAACATTGTTGTCAACCAGTTTGTAAAAGCTCTCGGAAAAGTATCTTCTGTTACGCTTAACTACACCGCTAAGTCTGGTGATGACGCTACTGCCGTTTGTAACGCATGGCGTTCTCAGCTTACTGCAATCGGAACGAGCCTGTTGAAGCTTACGGCAAGTGGAACCACAACGCTGGTTCTTACTGCTACGGCTCCCGACAACTTCATCAACGTTACTTCTGTAGGAACGGGAACGTCTACCGCTGCTGTAACTACTGCTGGAGTAGCTCGTGTTGGTTATGGTGCTGACCTGATCGCTGCTGGCGTTCCGGTTGCTACCGCTACCAACTACTACACGTGCTATACGCTTACGTATGCCGCTATTGACCCTAAGCACACTACTGGTGAGAATGCCTCGCAGGTGTTTGTAGCTAACGTATATGTAAACAATGGCTCAAGCTCAACGCTGGCTGGAAGCGCGTCTACCTTTGACACGGGTCTTACCACGTTGCTGCAGGCTGTAGCAACGGCTGCGGCTTCTATCGAAGGAGTAGCAGTAGCTTCTTAATGAAACAAACAAAGTGGCTGGGGAGAAATCCCCGGCCATTTTATTATAAATTGAAAAAACATGAGAAAAGAAATCACAATTATCCCAAAGTCAAAAACAGACACAATGTTTCCGTGTTCTTATTACCATGGAGACAAACAAGTTATTTTAGTAGATAAAGCCACTGTATTCGAAGGGCCAATGACCCCTCCCAAGAATACGGTTTATCCAGGCGAAACAAGGATCTCGTTTGACCGTAACCAACAGATCTACAAGGTTATCTACGAGGTAGATGACAACGGTGAACCGCTCACTACGGCTGATGCCAAATACAAAGAAGTTGCAGAGAAGTTCTTTATGCGCCATCCGTTCTGCACCATTAACGGAAAGCCGCACAAGGGAACTATCAATGATATGTTTGATATCGTAGATACGCACACTGTTGTTGTGTCGCGATTGAATGAGTGGGACTCCAAGCGTCGTGTAGCTAATTATCTTTCTGATTCTGAACTTGATACGCTTCGAGATATCTGCTACTATTATGGTGTCAATCCTTCTGGCAAAACCAAAGGACAGATATGCCTTGAGCTTGGCGACTATTCTTCTGGAAGACTGTACTTCAAGAAAAACGAGATCACGGAACCAGATTACAAGAACTTCCTTATTAGCTGGGTTGAGAACATCGATCCGGATCGTGAGTTTATCGTTAACTGTCGTAAGGCTGTCAACTTTGACGTAATAACTACCAACTATAAAGACGGTAGATCCAACTTCTATCTTGGTAATACGTTTATCGGAGTTTCGTTTGAGGACATTGTAGCGTTCTTTAAGCGCGAACCGAAGCTTTACTCCGATTATGTTGTACGTGGTGTTCGTGACCGAGATGTATTCTCAGATGAAGTTGAATCCTCTAAGATTGAACAAAAGTCTGCCGAGCGTACATCGTCTCAATTCAAGAAAATTGAGTCGCTGCGTCGTGATGTCATGGCTATCTACAATAAAGTCCATGAACTCGCTGGTTCTCAGACCTGTGTGCCTAAGACCCAGATCACAAAGGCTGGTCCTGAGCGGCTGGATGAATATCGGAAAAAGTTGCATGATCAGTTTGAAAAGCTGATTGCTGAGAAAGATCAGGCAAACGGTTAAAAACCAATAATCTATGAGACAAAAGAGGGGGATAGTCATAGGCTTTTCCCCTCTTTTTTATTATTTTTGTTTACCATGACAGGTCAAGATTTCTTCAAAGAATTCCAGGTACGGATTTCTAAATCCTATTCACGATTTGTTGATGCGGTTAAGGCAGAGCGTCTGTTCAAAAGGGCGCTTTATTCTGTTATTGACCAGACGTGGGCCAAGCTGGACAATCAAAAGCCTTACGACGAGTTGAGGTTTTTGATAACTACAGACAAGGTGGTTACCCCTATGTCAAATAGTTACCACAAAAACAAGATATTGCTATCTCCGATGACGATATCTTCGCTGACAATAGCTGGTACTGTAGCTACAATTACAACTGTTGGAGATCATAATTTTTCAGTTGGCAATGTTGTAACTTTTTCTGGTGTTGCAGGCATTACATCAACTCCGGCAATAAATACAAACTCTTTTGCAATACAATCCGTAACAGCAGCCAATGTCTTCACAATCAACTTCTCCACTATATCGGGAACTTATACTGCTAATAGCGGTACTGTTTCTAACGCCAATATGCTATCTGACTATCTTCACCTTTTTTCTATTGCGTGTAAGTTTGAAGACAGCAGTTCATATGATATTGTTTCCGTATCAGATTCTACGCCTGTATTTATCGAACTATCTACTCCGTCGACAATTAGGAGCTACGATAAAATAACAATATCTGGATATAGTGACGCAGGACTTAATAGCACATTCTTTGTGAATCATCACACGGATAAGAGATACTCTCTTTACTATGACGAGTTCCTGACCACTCCGGTTCCGTCTTCGATAATGACGCAGAATCCTGTAATTATAAGCACGAGCATAAACGTTACATCCGTCACAACTTCTGGAAACTTTGTGACGTATAATACAGCGTCTGCTCACACACTGTCTGCTGGAGACACAGTAACAACCAACGGGTTCGGAGGGGCTGGATTCAACACAACAGCAAACGTATACAGTGTTCCTTCAACCACGTCATTTGTTCTTAACATAGCACCAGTTGGAACGCCGGGAACTGGAACAGTAAGCTATAATAAAGCATCAACTAACTCTGGTGGATCTGTAAAGAAGATATACTATAGGTATGCAGCCCCACTTCCTTCTGACCAGAAGATCCAAGTGCTTGATCCGGCCACCCCTTCGGCTCCTAAGTTCGAGATGTCAGAGAACGCTATTTCAATAATGCCGTCCAATAGAACTTGTACTGAGGTAAAGATAGATTACCTGGCAAAGCCGAAGGTTTTCGTGGCGCCAACAGATAACATATTTGATCTTGAGACTGTTTATCCAGCCAAGTTCTTATACCGAGTTATATCAGAAGCCGTCGTGCTTTATTCGTCCCCGACCCGTGATCAGTTGCTTGAAAGCTCTGAGAGGAGAGAAATACAATCTAATCCGTGAAGACATTAGAGCAGATAATACAATCATGCATATCGTCGGTTCAGGGTGGGTCCTTTACCGATGAGGCAAATATATATGACGGCAAGTATGCTGAGCGCATACATGAGGCAAGGGCAAACGTACTGCGTGATAAGTACATGCAGAACAAGTTTGTCAACCCGGACTGGATTCAACGCTACTACCCGCAGTATGATGAGTACATGCAGGATGGAAGGTGTGTAGTAAAATTCAAATGCCCTGGATTTCTTGACCTTGGATCCAGAGACGGTCTAATGTATGTCGGGTCGGAAGACTGCCCTATATCTTTCAATAGGGTAATGTCTATTGCCGATCTGGCTACGCTGAGATCCCATGGGATATACGCAAGAAACAGAGTCGTTGTTCTTTATGAGAACGGATACCTTTATATCTATTCAAATAGGGTTATAAAAGACCCGATGGTAGCCGGTGTGTTCTCAAGGCCTACCGATGTTCCGTCTTTCAACGATACAAAAGACAACTATCCTGTTGATCCTCAGTCTTGTATGATGATAGAGGATGTTATAGTTCAGCGACAGCTGATGACTGAAATAAGGACTCCGAACGATGGAGTATCGGATTCTTCTTCACCATCAATCAATCAACCTAAGTGAACTACGGTAACGATACCATATCGATAGACCAAATGGTCTCATCGGTCAAGATAGATCTTGGCATGATGGATAACCCTTCATATGATATCCTTCTTGAGAAGTGGATAAACGAGGGTTGCCGACACCTTTCTGCCGTGTCTTTGTTTGTAAAGAAGCCGCTAATTATAGAGGTGGCTGCCGGAGAAAAGGAGATCTGCCTACCATCTGGATTCAAGAACCTTCTTGGAGTTAGGTGGGTCGGAAACGTTAAATATACAAACTCCGCAGGAGACGAGGTAACGCAGAAGTCTTGCATGCCAGTGTTAATAGCCGACAAAAGATTCTTATCAGATTGTGGTTGCACTGACATATATACCGTAGAGGATTCCGTTAATTCACTTACTATTGTTGGCAACAAGATGATTCTTGGACAGGCTCCTGAAATAGATAGTAAGCTTGAGATATCATATATAGGATTCTATAAGGATAACGAAGACATGCTGATTATTCTTGCAGACTATGAGCGTGCCCTCAGCGCTTATGCAAGGATGAAGTTTTTACAGGCCTATCCAGAAGCAAAGGGGCAATACACAAGCATGCTTTTGAATCTTGCGGCTCGTGAGTGGATGAATCAGAAGCGTTGGGTAAAAGGAGTGGCCGCCAAGAATAGCTTCGATAGTAATAAATATGAAATCTCTCGCTTGGCGAAAGCTTGGTTTTCTAAAGCTAACGTGATTTGATCAAGAAGGTTACACCCACAGGAAATCTCGATCAGGAGAACGATATCCCATTTATCAAAGATGGCGACTATCGCGATGCTCTTGATGTTACTTCTATATCAGACAGTAATGGGAATACCATATCTTGGGAGCCTAAGACGCAGAATACTTCAGCGTTTAATCTTGGGGCAGGGGTTCAAGCAGCTGCGTCTTGGTCTATTGATTTCACGAATGTAACAACCACATCAGGATCTCCAATAACCATAAACGTATATAGGCCTGGAGGTATACTTGTAAATGGATATGTTTTATATATAGATTCAACGTATTCTGGAAACATACCATCTACGCTTGCAACAATACTTGATCTTTCTATAAAAGGGCAAAAACCCACAACTGTATTAAGTATAACAAATACTTCGGGGGGGCTGTCCGATGTCAGATACCAGATTACAGCTCCTAATGGTGGAAATTCATTTAGAATAGGTCAGCTTGTAAATACAACAGGTTTTACTGGAACTGGATATAATGTAACCAAAGCTGTTGTTACTGCCGTTACTGCTACAACATTTACTGTAAGAATAGCAACCCCAAGTGGAGGGGCAGGAACTGGTTACTGCATAGGGGCAGAAGACGGATCTGTTGTGTCTGCTATTGATGTTAGCAATGCTAATAAAGTATCTTATACATTCCAGACATCATATCCTTGGGACTTCTACATTACGTGTGCCGACTCAAGAGTTATATTGAGAAAGGAAGCAGACCCAATAGATGCCAGCATGGTTGGCCCATTCAAGATGTGCGGAGGCCAAGATCTTCTTGGAGATCTGTTTATAATGTCAACAACATCAACCGAAGAGGCGTCTGAGTTAAAGATAACTTTTGCAGATAGTTCAAGTGGTGCCACAAGTGGATTGACAATAACAACAGATGGAGCACATGGAATACAGGTAAACGAAACCGTTTACATATATGGAGTTCTTGCTGGAGGGAATACAATACAGAATGAATGGCTTGTTGGATCAATATATGAGTCCTCTGTTGGAAGCGGGATATATGATTCATTCACTGTTTACGGAGGAGAGTTCGATCTATTTGCGGCTGGTCTAAATAACTACATAATCTCCGGAACAATAACACTTTCGTCTTCGGCTAAGGTTATAAAAAAACCAAAAACTCTATCAAGAATATCTGTTGCTACAGAGAATAAGGATTCCGGTTTAATATCTTGTACGCATTTACTTACAACTTCATCTCTTAATTTTAGACTACACAATAGGATACATCTTCATTGTGAGGACGAAGGATTTAGAAAGAGTTTTTATTGGTGCGACGGATTGAACAAGGACCGTGTAATGTACTATACAAGAACAGGATACGCGGCAGGAGGATTCCTTGACATAAACGGAGGCGCATATAGTCTTCATGAACTTTCAAGCTCAACAACATTATCTATAAGACAAGAGAATATATCTTTCTCACTTTCATCGGTAAGTGATTCTGGCGGATCTCTGAAGTCTGGAAATTATAGGTATGCGATAAGGTTCTTGAATAAGTTCTTCTCTGCGTCAGAGTGGTCTGATTTGATCAACATAGTAAACATATATAGCACTTCATTCTCAACAGTAAGGGCCATAATAGGAGACCAGGATGGTACCGCTACAACAAAAAGCGTATTCTTAAATGTATCCAATGTTCCATCCATATATGATTATTATGAAATAGCTTATATCAGATATAATAATTCATCATATGAGAGTGGAGCGTTTAGAGGAACTGTGGCCTCTTCATCTTTTTCAGTACAGCATACAGGCAGAGAGGTTTCTGTAGATTTCAATCCAGATGAACTGAATCAACAGAACTCTTTCTATCAAACATCTGAAAGTATTTCTGTGCTTGATAATAGGCTGATAAGATCTAACCTAACTTCTGAGAAGCAATACGATTTTACAAACTTCTTCAAATCTTGGAAGCATGCTATAGCAAGAAAGACAAAGACGTCTGCGACAAAGTCGTTGTCTGAGCCGTGGGATAATGAGAAGTTTTCCGAGTATAGGGATCCAATGAATGTTCACAATGAAAAGACATTCATGCCTTATGAGACATATAGGTTTAGCGCAAGGATAAAGCTAAAGGGTGGAAGTGTTGTAAACCAAAACTTCTGGATAGACGACATAATAATTGATGGAAACTATCTATCAAACTTAGGAAATGTATATTCTGACAACAGAAGGAGTAACACTTCTTTATCCTCCAACTCGCTTGAATTTACAGACCCATCAAGAAATCCATATGTTTATTATGTCAGATTCGTTGATATAAATTGGCAGTATGAGATAAGCGGAAGCCCCGTTAAAGACCTTATAGATTGCGTCTATATTGACTATGTTGAAATGACAAATGAGTATAAGGAGATATTGACATCTGGTACGATTGTTATGCCGATGTCTACTACATCAACTATATCTCAAGGGTCAGAAAGCGGATCTATAGTTTATGGAAGGATGTCTTCTGGAAACTCATATCTTGGTCCTTTTACCGGATATTATACTGATAGTGTTTGGACTGGCAGGCAAAGGGCAAGGTATTCTCCAGGATTATTAAACAACAGGCTTACTGATAATAACGGAACATTGCCAACAAGCTGGCTTGCGTCCTCAGCCACATATACCGCTCCGCCAACAGCAGGGGCAAGTGGTTTTTTTACTACAACATTAGGAGCGAACAATACTATAACACAAAACTTTACCGGCCCTACTATTGGATATATAGATCAATTAAACCTATGGGCCATAATAAAAATTACTAACAGGGCATTTTCTTCTACCGCAGCAGTAAACGGAACAAATATAGACTTTACAGTTGCTGCTGGGCATCCTTTTGTTATAGGTTCGGTTGTTATAGCGGCTGGTTTTGGAGGAGCAAACTATAATGGAACATATACCGTTACTGCTGTAGCCGGTAACGTTGTTACTGTTGCATACTCTGGAGTTCCATCTGGGTCTCCTGGCACAGGATCATTAAGATTTAGTACATTTTCGTATACTGGAAATCCAATTAAACATGAAAAAGCAGCTGGCGTAACTACAAACTTTTCGTTCTCTGCGAGTTTAACTGGAGGCGCTGGATCATACGGGCAGGAAGGTTATTACGCATGCGCAATAACAGGAGCTACATCTTCTTATTTTAAGGTTACAACAGATAATACACTAACATCACAGATATGTATAACTGACATATATTTAATGGAGAGGGGAACTTCTACAACATTGTCAGATGCATATAGCGCTCTTGTTAGATACGAATCTACAACAGACGTATTTCAGAATTATAAAAAGAATGCGTTTTTTATTTCAGCAGACATATATCATAACCAACAGTCTGTATCTTATTTGCAGGGGGACAAAATCATAGCCTATCCTCTTGTTGATTCTAAGACATATGATATAACGACTATAGGACAGCAGGGTGGTAATGGCGGATGTGCATTTGAAAGCGTTTATCAAGAATATGCTTATTCTGTTCCTGCGGCAACTGGCGGGTGCTCTCCATTTACAGTAAACATATCCGATGCCAAAGCTATACAGCCTTATGAATATGAAAAGATTGATACTCAGAACCTTGCAAACAGCACACTGCTTAGTATAACATCAAGTGGATCTACAAAAGAAGAGTATTATTCAGCTCCAAAATGCATTGGCCTTGCTTTTCAGACAAAGATATTTGATCAAATAGTCCATGATAGCGGACTTGGGTATGGCTATTATTATAGGCCAAAAGGATATGGAGCTAAGTTCCAGGCTATAACAGATTCAAAATATGTTTATTCTGGTTATAGTAAAAGTTCATTTACTACAAACTCCATAGATGTATACGGAGATATATTTATTCAGAACTCTTTCTTCAAGTTAAGGACAAGGAAGGGTCTTTCGAACGGAGCTCACACATATGCCAACTTCGGGTGGGGATATGGTCTTGGAGCTTATTCTTTCAACATAGGGAACTACCAGATGGAGTATAAATACTCCTCCACCGCAACCAGAATAACGGATAGCGCTACTGCTTGGCTTGAGAGTACAGAGATATTGTTTGGCTTATATACTGCTGGATACTCAAACAGGTTTGAGATAAAAAACACAGCTGCATATGATCCACAGGCACAGACTGGTAACAGATTCCCAACAAGGATATGTTATTCTGATGCAAAACAAAATGGATCTTTTTCAGATGACTATAGGGTATTCCCATTGCTAAACTTTAGGGACCTTGATCTTTCTGATGGAGAGATTGTGCACCATGATGTAGGAAACGGAAACCTTTATACGTGGCAACCGAGATCTTTCCAGCAGCAATTCTTTAATGGGTACACTTTCATACCATCAAGCGATGGGTCAGATGTTATTGTTGGTGATGCCGGAGCTTTATCAAGGCGAGGCGCTCAGATATCATCAATAGGAACATATCATAAGTGGTCTGTAATAAAGGGTAAGTCTCGTGGCGGCGATGACATGTTCGCTTGGGTAAATACTGAGACCGGAGACTTTGCGAGATACGGAAGAGATGGTACCGTTCCGATATCTCAGGTGCAAAGCATGATGTCATCCCTTAGGGACAAGATAAAGTGGGCGGATAAAAAATATACTCCATCGCATGATCTTGGGATAAACGGGGTGTGGGACGATACAAACAAGTCATTCCACTTTGTATCTCGGGGCGTTAGAAACACTCATGGTATTTGGAATAGTAATACCACGTATGTAGCCCCGGCCACGGGGGATCTATATGTGTACCTTTATATTGGAACCTCTATTACTCCTAAGGTATATAAGCTGATTAAGGGCCTGACATCTACAAATCAAAACCCGACAACCAATCCGTCTGTGTGGCAGGAGGTGTTTGACTACTCCATATTTAACATTGACTATTCAATGATAAAGGGAGGTTTCCAGTCGTTCCATTCTTGGTGTCCTAAGACAATGCTTCAGTGGGGCAGGACATTTGTAAGCGCAAGGCCTGGATATCAAGAGAGTGATATATTTATACACAATAGAGGGGGTACTCAATATGCCTACCCTGGCGGCGGTCAGATCGCAACCAATCCATATATTACACCTGTGTGCGTTCTTGATCCAAACATGAAGACTACGTATGAGGCAATAGAACTAAACTCCTCAGCCCTTCCTTCAAGGATAGACTTTACCACAGATCAGCACATATCATATCTGTTATCGTCTGATTTTGAACAAGATGAGATTCATGACAACTTATGGGCTGCCCCTATTAAGAATGATTCTACGGTAGATGCTAACAATCCTACTGGCTCAAACGAGATCGATACGTCGAATCTGTTTGGAAAACATCTGTTCGTAAAGTACACATTCCCAAGCGCTTCTAAATCAAAACTATTTAATTTCATTATAAAACTTACTCCTATGAGTAGGTTAAATAATTCGTAAATTTGTAAAATATGGCAACATACGATCCTTACTCTTCATCGTGGGGAACACTTCAAAACACCCAATTCGACGTAAGCGGCTCAGTTCCAACATATACAATGAGCGGTCCTGCTGCTCCAGTGTCGACGCCGTCTCTTAATTTTGGGAACGTGGCATCTGCTGCCGGATCTGTCGCCGAAAAGGCAGCTAAAGCAAACCCATACGTTGCTGCTGGCACCATGGCGTTAGGGGCTTTAGAAACAATCATAGCCGCCAGAAAGCTAAAGAAGCTTGACAAGCAAAAGCCAGCTGGATTCCAGATAACACCTGAAGAACAGGAGATGTATCAGCGTTCTAAGGATATGGCTTCTTATGGATTTAGCCAGCAACAAAAGGACGCATACCTCGGGCAAATGCAGCAGCAGTCAAACATTGCATTTCAGCGTGCAAAGACGGCAGCTGGAGGATCGCTTGCGGCTGCACTTGGGGCTACTACTTCTCGTAGGGATATGAGCCAGCTTGCATTAGCTGA
>OGWK01000021.1_pt1 | contig 11377 bp, 21 predicted proteins | sample 1576011 | NCBI WGS metagenome assembly OGWK01 (sample SAMN07581539, study PRJEB24739) | freshwater metagenome | reverse complement strand
GTTTCCCAGTCACGATAATCCCGTAGAGCAGAAATCTCTGAATCAAAGAATGCTAGAAAAGCAGAAAAAGTTGCTTCTTGACCTTATAAATAAAACAACGACTTAAAACAATGACTAACCTTCATACACAACCAAAGAGTGATTATCGTCCCATTACCTGCTGGTTTATGGGAGAATCCCTCTTGGTTGCAAATATGGTAAGTCAAAGTTAAAAGAACAAACCATAAAAGCAATCAAGAGGGAGAATCCAAAAGGTTCTCCCTTTTTTTTATGCCTTGTGCCACTTGTTCAACTGGTCGTATCATTTTCCGTTAAGGGTCAAACCCTGGTATATTACATGAGTCGGTGGGGGAACGAGACCCCAAGTGCTCAGGTCCACTTCTGGAACTGGCACAAACCACTTGCCCCGCAACGGGTTCCGTGGTATTCTTAAGGAGTGGTTGAGAGACCACCAGCACATTGACAACTGAATATAAATTCCTTATTATTTGGGTCCGTAATTCAATTGGTGAGAATAGCGCCCTTTTAAGGCGAAGGTTGTGAGTTCAAGTCTCACCGGACCCATTGACTCTTCGGAGTCGAGGCATTTCCTCTTAATGCCATAGTGTTTTCGACCACTTAACGTATGAAACTAAGAATCCAACATAAATTGGTGTTAGGGAACGTGAGTATCAAAAGGGCATCTTGTGTTTAACCCACTCACTACGTTAATATCGATAAACACATAAGAGGATTTGGGAGAGTGGCTACTGTCGGCAATATGTGTAGTCCGTGTCTGTAAAACACGTACATAAGAACCATCGGGGGTTCGATTCCCTCCTCTCTCACCTTGCGGACTTAGTTCAGTGGTAGAACGCAACCTTGCCAAGGTTGATGTCACGAGTTCGAATCTCGTAGTCCGCTCCATTTGACGATGTAACTCAGTGGTGAGAGTGCTACCCTGTCACGGTAGAAGTCGGGGGTTCAAATCCCCTCATCGTCGTTGCTATGCTGCCGATGGAGTATTCCTCCTTGGTGGTTATAGCATTAAGTTCCTGTCGTCTAATGGTTAGGACGCTGCCCTTTCAAGGCGGAAACGAGGGTTCAAATCCCTTCAGGAATACCTTGGGAACATAGCTCCAATTGGTAGAGCACAGGATTGAAGATCTTGGTGTTGTCGGTTCAAGTCCGACTGTTCCCCCCTTGGAAACATAGCTTAGCTTGGTAAAGCATTCGACTGATAATCGAAAGACCACTGGTTCGAGTCCAGTTGTTTCCATTGTTGCTTTGAGGCAACCTAAAACAACTTTAGGATAATTCAAGGCAACATTAAGGAAGTGTGGCAGAGAGGATTATCGCAGAATCCTGCTAAGATTCCGTGTCAAGTAATTGGCACCGTTGGTTCGAATCCAACCACTTCCGCCTTGGCAGTATAGCTCAGTCTGGCAGAGCACGGGTCTCATATGCCTATAGTCGGTGGTTCAAATCCATCTACTGCCATGTGTCGTTAGCCTAGTGGTTAAGGCATCTGTTTGTGGAACAGAGGAGATGAGTTCAATTCTCATACGACACCCCGCCCGATTAGCTCAGTGGTAGTAGCATCTGTCTAGTAAACAGAAGGTCGTCAGTTCGAATCTGACATTGGGCTCTCAACTATCAAGTAATCCTTGATAGTTCAATGTCTCTGTGGCAGAGTGGTCGAATGCGGAAGTCTGCAAAACTTCTTTCATCGTAGGTTCGAATCCTATCAGAGACTCCTAATCCCAAGTGGTGTAATGGAAACACGTCTGATTTTGGCTCAGAAAAGTTCAGGTTCGACCCCTGACTTGGGAACTCGTCCATGTAGCCCAATGGAAGAGGCAATAGACTAAGGATCTATTTGTTGGAGGTTCGAATCCTCTCATGGACATTCCACTAGACGTAGTGGAACATTTGATCAAATGTAGTAAGTCTGGATGATGACCTGTATACAAGGTTTGAACGTTCGATTCGTTCTTTACTAAATGCCCCTGTGGTGAAATGGTAAACACAGAAGTCTCAAAAACTTCCGTCGCAAGACTTATCGGTTCGAGTCCGATTGGGGGCACTGGGATTATTCCCTACAAGCAGGATTGGTGTAATTGGTAGCACGAGAGTCTCCAAAACTTTTAGTAGAAGTTCAAGTCTTCTATCCTGTGCCTGTTCTCTTAACTCAATTGCTCTAACTATTATGAAGTCCAACTGCTTAACTTGCGGAGTTGAGTTTTCTTTCAGTCCATCTAAACAGACTGGTAAGTATTGCTCTAATAAATGCCAACAAAAGTATCAATCAAATAAACTTTTAACCGAATGGTTAAATGGTGAATATGATAGTAAAAAAGGAATTCCTCCTAAAGTTGCAAAAAAATGGATTAGTGAAAACCAAAATCATAAATGTTTGTTGTGTGGCATACAAGAATGGAATAGTAAACCAATTACTTTTCAATTTGACCATATTGATGGCAATCCAGACAACAATACAAAAGATAATATAAGAATGCTATGTCCAAATTGCCATAGTCAAACTGACACATTTGGAGTAAAAAATAAAAAATCAAAAAATACGCAAAGAAACATTTATAGGAGAAAAAACTATAGAGATAAAACATCTAATGTTAATCCTCCAGAGAACTCTTGACAATTAGTACTACATATAGTATGATTGTCATATTGGAAAGTTGACCGAGTGGTTTATGGTGTTTGTCTTGAAAACAAATGAGGTTAGTAGCCTCCCAGGGTTCGAATCCCTGACTTTCCTTTGCTCATTGTGAGCAAAATGCCCCCATAGTTTTAGCAGTTAAAATAATCGCCTTGTAAGCGATAGTCGCGGGTGCAAATCCTCGCTGGGGGCTCTTGACAAATCCAAAAGGATTTGTCATAATAATGATTCATACAGGAATCATTTAATTGCCCGATGACCCAGCTAGTGAAGGGACCTGCCTTACAAGCAGGCATCGGTAGGGGCGGAACCTATATCGGGCACCACGGGATATAGTAGAAAAGTATAACTCTGCTTTTGGGAAGCAGCGAAGAGGGGGCAGTACCTTCTATCCCGACTTGCTCGAAAGAGCAATTTATAATAAAATACTTTTTATGAAAATAAATCTCTGGTATTGTAATTCATTCAAACAATGGAGATGGACACTTGTTGATGACCATCGACCCATTATAAAGCAAGAATCTGGTCAGCAATCAGATTTACGTAATGCAATGAGTGATATTGCAAATACCGTTGAGTATATGATGGATAATAGTGGGGAAGTGTAACGGTTGCACAGAAGTCTCATAAGCTTCAGGTAGGAGGTTCGATTCCTCCCCCCGCCACCAAATGCCGTTGATAGTCTAGTGGTCAGGACAGGTAGACAATACACTTGGAGTTCGGGTTCGATTCCCGATCTGCGGCACACTTATTCCACACGACCGAGCAAGCGAACGGAACTGACTGTTAATCAGTAAAAATGCTAGGGGCAGTACCTAGGTGTGGAGTTGGAAGGACTGGAAATGTCTGGGACTTCCTACTAAATCCTAAGTTTTCTTAGGTCAGGGGGATGGCCTCCTCTGTTAGATAATAAGGTCTGGAAAGTAAAAGGAGAATGGGAACCTTAACATCAGCAACATAAGCACCTGACCCGTTAAGGATGATACCTCACCTGCCTTATTATCTTATTCACTGCCCTCTAATGCAGTGAAAATTGCAGAAAGTGTCTTCTGCGGGTGACGGGCACTCGTTACTCATTTGCTCAAGTGGCGGAATGGTATACGCAGCAGAATTAGAATCTGCCGTCGCAAGACTTGGAGGTTCAAGTCCTCTCTTGAGCACTGAAAACTAAATAGTTTTCTTATACGGGGGCATAGCTCAATTGGTAGAGCACTTGATTTGCATTCAAGAGGTTTCGAGTTCGAGACTCGATGCTTCCATCAGTGGAGAGTAAGGGAATAATATAAATAACTATAGTTGTGGAGAGTACTATGGTTACTTGTAAGTGTAAAAATTGTGGATTACAGTTTGAAAAGATTAAAAGTGAATACAATAGAAAAATTAAATTGGGAACTCCATTTTTTTGTAGTTTGAAATGTTCTAGTAGTTTTGATACTTCACATTTAGATAACTGGAGAAAAAGTGAGGAAAACAAAAAATTTATAAAGCAGTTTAGTGGAAGTAATAAAGATGAATATTCCCCTTTCAGGGAGACATTAAAAAAAGTCAAAAATAGAAGCAAATCTAAAAATAGGGACTGTGATATTGATTTGCAATATTTAAAAGAGGTTTGGGAAAATCAAAAGGGGAAGTGTCCATATTTGAAAAGAAAATTAGTTCTGCCTCTAACTGACCAATCTCACGATAAATCAAACCCAAATCTAATTGCTAGTTTAGATAGAATTGATAGTTCCAAAGGATATATAAAAGGAAACATACAATTTATTAGCACGACCTTAAATTTTGCTAAAAATAAATATTCTGAAAATGTTCTCTTGAATTTAATTGAAATGTGTGCTACTATATAAAGTGTTCAAGAGGATAAGACCTCTATATTTCAGGACGGGGTTTCGACTACCCCCGTTTCCACTAACTTGGGAACGACAGGTTTCGACTGGGGTGTATGTATTATCTGTTGACGGGACAAAAAACAAACGCAAACAAAATCGTTGCATTCACTCGTCAAACCGCATTGGTTTGAACTAAATGAGTGAAGGGGGTTTGATAAGTTTCCTTCTTATCCAAAACTTATGTTGGGGACACTTGAAAAGGTGTCCCCTTTTTATTCAAGGTGGACTTGAAGGTGCTATAATAACAAGGTAATCAACAAACCCGATGAAAATTTCTACTGCTCTTGGTGTTGCTTTTGGTGTGCTTGTCCTTGCCACTGCTGGTCTATTTTTTGAAGCGTGGTTGCTTGGACTGATTCTGTCTTGGTTCAATGTATCTTTGACCTTCTGGCAGAACTTTGCTATTATCTTTCTTGCTAACGCTATTTTCAAAAACACTGGAGTATCTACAAAATGAAACCCATTCTTGCTATTGTTGGTGGTGTAATTGGTATCGGTGCCCTGACTTGGGGTGTCGCATACCATGAACTGATCTTCACTTCATTCTTCAATCCAAAGTTTGAAGATGTTCGCAGGAACACTTTTGAGCAATCAAAGTCCTTCCGAACTGGTGCTGTTCAAGAATTGCAAAATATGCAATTTGAATACATCAAGGCAGATCCAGCACATAAGGCAGCACTCGCAGATATTATTCGGCATCGTGCTGCTGAGATTCCTGCTGATGCTATGCCTGCCGACCTTCAATCCTTTATTTCCAATCTTCCTAACTGATTATGAAAGCATACAAAGTTGAACTTCTTGTATTGGACCACGAAAATATTGGGGTATGTAAAGAGACTTTTAGGGAGGACTTTGAATACCTTTTTCCACAAGTAATGTCTATTGAATCCAAAGAAATCGGTGAATGGGATGATAAACATCCACTCAATCGCGGGGACATTGAGTTTTATAACAACCTTTTTCAGGACACCTGACCAACTGGCATAAGACTCCTTCCACTTCCCCCCAATCCACCCTATAATAACCAAGTAATCAACCAAACTCCAATGACTGCTCGGATTCGTTCCCTTACTATCGCACTTGACGAGGACATTCGCACTGATGATGTTGAATGTCTTGTGAATGCAATCAAAATGATGCGGAATGTTCTTTCAGTAACTACGAATGAAGTCAATCCTAATGATTGGGCAACTGAACGTCGGGTAAAACTGGAAACTGCTCAAAAACTTACTAATCTCATTACAGAACTTTATACTAACTGATTATGAAAACCATTCTTTCCGTTGCCGCACTTGCACTTCTGGGTGTTTCACTTGTTGGTTGTGATGATTTTAGCAATTCTGATCAAAAGCAACGTGATCAACAAGAACGTATTCTTCAAGAAGGAAATCGTCAAACTGGAATGCCGAACATCAAGAACTTCCGTGAACGCAAACTGATGAAACAAATCATTGAGATGCGTGACCAAGATGGACTCGTCACCTATACTTACACCGTGCCTGAAACTACTGGTCGTCCAGTGTTCCTGTGTAACTCGATTGGTTATGGTTTGCCTGCTGCAACTCAATATACCAATCCCGAGAAGTATGAAGTCAATGGTGCAACTCTTCCTCAGGCAGATCCTAATGGTCTCTTCTCTCCCAGTAGTGCAGAAGGAACTTGGGTGATGTGTTCTGATCCCAGTGGTAATGGTAAGACCCGACCCGTGTATGTTGAACCTCGTGTAATTGTTTCTCCCTTTCCTCTTTGATTTTTATGACTACCAACTTTCCCGAATTCGTTCCATTTCCTAAAATCCCCCGTCTTCATAAGGAATGTGTAATCACAGAAAAGATTGACGGCACCAATGGTCTTATCTACATCACTGATGATGGGGATATGTTTATTGGAAGTCGCAATCGTTGGTTGACTGAGGATGCCGATAACTTTGGTTTCCATCGTTGGGTAACAGAAAACAAAGATGAACTGATGAAACTTGGTCCTGGTCGTCATCACGGTGAGTGGTGGGGTAGTGGAATTCAACGAGGATACAATCTTACTAAAGGTGAGAAACGATTCTCTCTTTTCAATGTGAATGTCTGGACTGAAGAGAACAAACCTGATTGTTGTTATGTGGTTCCAACTCTTTATACTGGAGAGTTTGATACTGCCGTAATCAATCACTTGATGTATGAACTTCAAGGAAAAGGTTCTTTTGCTTCTCCTGGTTTTATGAATCCTGAAGGAGTTATGATTTACCATTCTGCTGCGAATCACTATTTCAAGGCACCCTTTGATAAAAATCATAAGGGTTGAGGACACTTTGAGAACTGGCACACTGAGGCACTCACGGGTGCCTCTTGTGGTCTATAATACATTCATACACACAAAGGACTGATGACAACTGCAACTAAACGTAAATTTGTCTGTGTTGAACCAGTATCAAATCTTGCAAAAATGAGATTTGATACTGAAATGGATAGTCTACATAGTTGCTATGTGGATAATGAAGAAGATGGTATGATGTTTTTGACTTCCGTAAATGGTAAGTACAAATTCACAATGATTAAAACACAAGATTCAAACTGGAAAATCGTCAAATGAAAATTACCAAACAACTAATTCTTGCTTTTTCTATTTTTGCTTGTAGTCCTGCACTTGCAACACCAGAACAAATCTATCGTCCATTCACATATGAGACTCCTTGTGCTCTGGAAAACAAAGATGAGTTTGTGATGGACACTTGTAAGGTTGTTGAAACTCGTGAAAAAGGTGGAGCACTTCGCACTCGTAATATTTTCAGCAATCGGTTTGCACTAACTATCAAAGGACGATTTGATAAAGAGAAAGGTTATTTGACTTGGGATTCTCATAATAAGTTTGAGTACAAATGGGAATATAAAGTTGGAGGTGTAGATGGGTTGGGAACCTGGACTTATGTGATGCCTGGAGTTTTGGTTCAAAACGTTTCTTGGGATTGAATTTTATAAATAACTAAAAAGTATTTGTAAGATGGACGCACAAGAACTTCGTAGTCTTCAAGAAGCATATTTGGAAGTTTATGATAATGAGTTGAGTGAAGGTTATAAAAAATTTCCTTATAAAAAAGTAGAGGATAAAATACACAAAAAAGAATCAGATAATCCAACTGGTAGGGGAACACCACAATCAGTAAAGATGGATAAAGTATTCCGTCATTTCAAAGGTGGAAAAGAAGTTCGTAGAACTGAAAAAAGAGAACACAGTCCTCAAATCTCAAAGGCAAAAGAAGCAGAAAATAGAGCAAGAAGAACTCAAAAAGAACAAAAAGACATCTACGACATCATCCTCTCACACTTACTTGATGAAGGATATGCTGAAACACCAGAAGCAGCAGAAGTCATTATGGTGAATATGAGTGAAGAGTGGAGAGAGAGTATTGTTGAGGAAAAAAGACCTTATCCTGCAGAAAAGGTTGCCCGCAAACGTGAGAAAGTTAAAAGAGATGAAGATGTTGCGATGGCTCAACGTAAAGATGTAGAGGCAAATAAACTCTACAAACGTGGAGTTGCTTTAGCAATGAAACAAAAAATGGGCAAAATTGGTATGCGTTGAGACCACTTCCCAAACCGTCACAGACCCTCTTGACTTTTGCTCAAGAGGGTTTTATAGTATGAGTATTCAAACGAACTTCAAATGACTTTCACTGCGAAAATCAAAATTCAATACACCTCCAAGTGGGATTCTAAAGGTGGTATCTGTGATAACGAAGAACTACCTGAAGAGAATGTTATCTTTGAGGTTCCTGCAGAAGACCTGAATACGGTTCAATTCTTCAAACTGTTTCGTAACTTTATGCTTGCGATTGGGCATAATCAACGAGGGATTGATAAGGGTGCAATGTCTCTTGTCTTCAATGAAATGCGTGATATTGAAGATATGCGTAAGGTTGCTGAAGAGTACGACCTCAAATTGCAAGAAGACCTTTCTGTGGATGAAAAGTGGAACGAACAGAATAAGGTTGAACAAAATCACTGGGAACATCGGTATTGGGAACTTCGCACTAGCACTGGACGACAAATCACTGATTTGAAAGCAAAACTTTCACGAGCACTTAATCCTGATAATCCTAATTATACAGAATCTGAAATGGATGCTCTTTGTATGGATAATGATGTGACTGTTGATACTCTTAAAAATGCTGATGTAGTTTGTAAGGATTGTGGAACTAAATACGGTCATTATTCGGTTTCTTGTTCATCTACTTGGATGGGAACTTGTAATGTTTGTGGACTTAAAAAACCAATTACTGAGGTGAGAGATTGGAATTGGTTAAAGGAAGGTATTGATAAACTTTCTAAATAGTAATATCTGTTGGAACGGCAATTCTCTACAGATAAAGATTAGGTGCTTTCGGGCACCTTTTCTTGTATAAATAGTAATGCCGTTTCAACAAGATTAGAATGACTTCACAAAGTCCAAGAATATACTTGTATAAAATTACATTTGAAGAAGTTGCATATTATTACTATGGAGTTCATAAGGAAAAACTATTCGGTGAAGAATACTGGGGTTCTCCATATACTCATAGGTGGTGTTGGGAACTTTATACTCCAAAGAAACAAATACTTCAATTTTTTGACTTTACTGATGAAGGTTGGATAGAAGCACAAGAAGTTGAAAAAAGAATAATCAAACCAGTTTATAACACAGATAAATGGTGTTTGAATGAAAATGTTGGTGGGCAAATATCTTTAAATGTTCGTAGAAAAACTGGAAAAAAATGTGCGAAATTGAAAATTGGAATTCATAATATGGAAAAAGAGGAGAGAAAAAATATCAGCAAAAAAGCAGGAAATAAAACTAAACTTTTAAATAAAGGAATTTTCGCATTATCACAAGAACAAAGAATTGAAAATGGGAAAATTTATGGAAAAAAATCTGGAAGAATTTCATACGAAATGGGAGTTGGAATTCATGGATTAAGTAGAGAAGAAAGGATAGAAAATAGTAAAAAAATGCAAAGGATATGTAAAGAAAATAAAACTGGTATTTGGAAATTTACAGAAGAAGAAAGAAAACAAAGATTTTTTGAAAACTGTGGGAATGTAAATAAAATTAAATGGATATGTCTTGAAACTGGATACGTAACAACTTGCGGACCACTTACTAATTATCAAAGAGCAAGAGGCATTGATACTTCCAAAAGAAGAAGAGTAGTGTGAGGACACTTTCAAAACTGGAACAGAGGAACTTGATTTTAATTTCTCTCTTTGGTATAATTAAATGGTAAATACAAAACTGAAAATAAAAATGCGTCCAAATACCTATGTGATACTGGAACGAGCAGTGGAAGAAGGTACTCGTCTGGGTTATAGGAGAGCATTCAAGCACAATGAAAATCCAACAGAAGGTGCAATCGTGGATGCAATTACAGAAGCAATTATGCTGAGTGTGAGTGAAGTATTTGTATTTCAGGAACAAGGAGATAGTTATCAATGAAAATTTTTGATTGCACTAAAAAGGAAGATTATGGAGTGGATTATGTATTCACTCTACTCAAAGGTAAAAGACGGTCATTTCTTCAATTTGATTTGGGTTGGAATGAATATCCTTCTGGTGTTTATCTTCAAATTGCCTTTGGAAATAATCGGTTGATTGATATTCTGTTCTGGTGCTGGAAATTTTCTTTTGCAGTAGAATTGTTAGGATTTACTTGGAGGAGTTGGGATGAGTGAAGATATGCCGTGGGTTCTTGGATTGACTGATGAAGAAGTCCAAGAACTCCGTAAGAACAAACAAGAACTCACACAATACGGAAAGGAGAAAATCCGCAAACTTATGAATAACGAACCTACACAAAATGTAATTACTGCAAAAGTATCCAAAGAAGATTATCAAAAAGTTTTGGATGCTGCTAAACAAGGTATTGAAGAATACAAACCAGCACTAGAGGAACTTGCAAAAGATGACTGAAAACTATCCTGATTATATGTTTGAAGAAGCAGCACGAAGAGAAAAAGAAAACCAAGTCTTAGATATTGCTAAGAACATTATGGAGGAAAACAAAGAAGCATTCCAACATCTTGCTGCGATTGAAAGGAAGGAACTTGCAGAGAAAGATTTTGAAGACCTCACCAGAGAGCAAAAGATTCAACTTGCTTTGGAAGAGATTGATTGGATTGTGATTGGTGGTCAAGATGGTCAAGAGTTTTATGGTTCTATTCAGTTTCTTCGTAAAGTATTGAGGAGTTTGAGATGAGATTTCAAGAACCAACAAAGTGGGAACTTTTCCTTGACGGATTCCACAACTTCTTGTATGCTTGGGATAGTTACGACACTATTGAACACTTTCCACAAGATTTTTGGGAATCACTCTCAAATGGTTGGATGCAAGAATACATTTTTCCATATGATGACCCATTTAATCACACTATCTCACCTGAACGCAAACTACGATTAGGACAATGACTTACCAACTCAACCCAGAATCAAAAGCATTCTCATATACTCGTGAAGAGTTGTTTGAATGTATCACTAAAATCGTAGCACATCCTCATAAGACCATTACAGAACATGACCAATCCCGTGCTCTTGCGATTATGGTAGTATTTGATGATTACTTCTCAAACTACACCGAATCTGATAATAATGGTGGGCACTGTGTCTATGAATGTGATGCTATGGACTTCACAGATTTTGTAAGGTTCAAACTTGGCATTAGTGATTATGATGCTGTTGATGTTGATGAGGTATTGAAATAATGGATAGTCATCCTGTTTGTAATTATTGTGGTGGTAAAGGATGTGAGAAGTGTCACGGTGGATGGGAATGCACTGGAGAAGGTTGTAATAAATGTGAAATGGGTTGGGAA
>OGWK01000020.1_pt1 | contig 11384 bp, 10 predicted proteins | sample 1576011 | NCBI WGS metagenome assembly OGWK01 (sample SAMN07581539, study PRJEB24739) | freshwater metagenome | reverse complement strand
ATCGAGGTTTAAGCGCACCTTTAATATAGGCTTGCCGGTCGTGGCTAAGCGTAAGAAAGCATCCAAATCAGTACTTGCTGTACTCGGATCCATCTGGCGCGCCTTCGCAAAAGGTCTCGGAAACACAATTCGCTTTACCACTCGAGCTGCAAAAGATTTAGATAGCGCGCACCAAAGAGATGGTGCGGCGCTACTTTTAGTAATTATTGGTTTAGCCGCTGCAGCTGGAACTTGGCAACAATGGTTCCTTTTTGTGCATCAATCACCACTACTACAGAGATGAAACCTTCTTCACCAAGTATGCGACGATCTTTCAAAGTACTTTCGGTAATTTCACCAATTGATTGGCTATCTACATAGACAAATCCGCACGGAACTGCACCAGCAACCGATGCCTTTCCTTCAATTAGATCAACCACAATTCCATTTTCTACTACGACAGTATTTTTGCGATTTACCCCAGTTTGAATTGCGAGTTCTGCGTTAGCTTTCATGTGGCGCCATTCGCCATGAACCGGCATTACAACTAATAACAAAATTAGTAACAAGACAAGCCAGAGTAAGGTAACAAATCGAGCAACCGGAATTCCCCACACAATAGGCAATGTTTTGCACCCATATCGACGATCTCCCTCTCGGTCTTCGATATCCTTCATTAACTCTCTAGCCATTGTAGAAAGAAATGCAAAACCGGCGTACAAAGAGCATAACTGATAAAAGCGTGCTTGACGCAGCTCTTCCCCTTTCACTAAATCAAGTGGGTTGATTTTGGATAGAAAAAAAATAACAATGGTCCATGCTACTAGGAATGATATGAGCAGATTCCCAATTAAAAAACTTTTTTTAAAGCGAACAGAGTAAAACCAAAGTAAGATGATTGCCAAAAAATTAAGTGGGACTAAATAAAGATGAGAAATAGTGCGAACAGCCTGATATGTAAAAAAAAGTCCACCACTGCTACAGATAAAATGCAGCACGATAGCTCCCCGACGACTGATTAGTTTGCCTACCACTAACCGGCTTGGACGATTTACCTCATCGATAGACACATCAAAATAATCGTTGATGATATACCCCCCGGCTGCAATCAACAAAGACGCAACTAATAACGCATAAAATTGCTTGCTATCATTTGCAGGCAGATCGCCTGTATAAATGGGTTGATAAATACAAAATTGTAACAACCACTGCGTGAGTCCAATAAAAAGCAGATTAGGTAATCTTACGAGTCTTAAAATCCCACGAAGTGTTTGCATATCCCGCTTATAATTATTGGGAGGTAATTGCTGAATCGAACTCCCAGTCACCCCTTACGCGCATCACCTTTTCAATTATTTCACGGACACACCCATTTCCGCCAGATTTAGAGGAAATAAAATGAGCGATCGCCTTAACCTCAGGTACCGCATCAGCAGGGCAACAGGCCATAGCACAACGCTGCATGACAGCCAAATCCGGAATATCGTCACCCATATATAAAGCTTCCGAGAAGCTAAGATTTTTTTCTTTAAGAAGTTCGCACACCAATTTTTCTTTATGCGGTACATTCATGTGTACCTCACTAATACCTAATTTTTGAAGACGCTCCTTGGCCGGCTGACTCTCTGCTCCGGAAATAATAAAAATAGAATAGCCTTTTTTGATGGCTAATTGTAGGGCAAAACCATCTTTGATATTCATTGTACGAAGCTGCATTTGGTCTGGAGCCAGCAAAAGGGTTCCATCAGTAAGTACCCCATCCATATCAAAGAAGAAGGCTCGAACATTTTCAAATGCAGCAACTACTTGCATATTTCACTTTTGATTATCCCGCCACTCATATACCCAAGAGCTTTGAATCATTTCTAAATGTCCTTCAGTACTCTCTTCTCTTTTTCCGGTAAACCCAGGTATCTCCAACACCCATTCTAGCAGTTCTGTGAATCGGATACGGTAGATCTTACTTTCAGTAAAATCATCACCAAATCGTTCGTATAATTTCAGGGCAATATCCTCGTGGTCGCTCCAACTTATCGGGGGCTCAAAATGTGTCATAGTATATTTATTATTCACCTAAAAATTGAGACTGATCTGGAATTCTAATATTCAGCTCACCCTGTCCCTCCAGGAGCACGCATTGACACCCTAATCTGGAATTCAGTCTTGGGTTAACGGCACGATCAATAAAATCTTCTTCCTTGTCGCTGATTTCCTCTAAATATTGTTCGCCTTGCTCAACATAAAGGTGACAGGTACTACAAGCACAAACCCCGCCACAATTATGATGTAGTTCAATGTTATTAAGGAGTGCTGTTTCAAGCAAACTCTGTCCAGGCTTTACCCCTTCAAGTACGACAGGCTTTAAACCCGACTGTTCAAATGTAAATTGAATTTTATACATAGCGCTTGCAAAGGTAATAGTTCTGCGAAGAAGGGGGCTTTATATGGGCTTTAAAATAATTTTTCCTATTCTTGCCTAACTTGCGGCCATTCCGGCAGCAAATTTTTTGTACAAATGGCAACAAATTTATTAATAGTAGAGAGCCCTGCAAAAGCTAAAACCATCGAGAAAATCCTGGGAAAGGAGTTTCAAGTGAAAAGTTGTTTTGGGCATATTAGGGATCTTGAAAAAGCAGGAATGGGGATTGATCTTGAAAAAGATTTTACACCAAGATATAAAGTAGCAGCGGATAAAGAAAAAGTGGTCAAAGACTTGACTTCACTCGCTAAGAAATCAAAAGAAGTTTGGCTGGCAACGGATGAGGACCGTGAGGGTGAAGCCATCAGTTGGCACTTATGTGAAGTACTGGGGCTTGATCCAAAAAAAGCCAAACGCATCGTATTTCATGAAATCACAAAACCCGCTATCCAGGCAGCTGTAAAAAAGCCCAGAAAAGTAGATATGAACCTGGTTATGGCGCAGCAAGCCAGGAGAATACTTGACCGTATTGTAGGATTTGAGTTAAGCCCAGTACTCTGGAGAAAAATGAGTATGCGCAACAATCTTAGTGCGGGTCGTGTACAAAGTGTGGCGGTACGATTGATTGTAGAGAGAGAAAGAGAAATCAATACTTTTCTTCCTGTTAGTCACTTTAAACTAGAAGCGCTTTTTTCAGCAAAAGACTTAGATGGAAAATTAGTGCAATTTAAAGCAGAGGGGAAAAAGCAGAGTTCAGCCGAAAGCGCCAATCAATTTTTGAAGAATTGTGTAGGTGCTCATTATACTGTTTCCTCTATTCAGGTTAAACCTGGAAAGCGCTCCCCTGCTCCTCCATTTACCACCTCAACCTTACAACAGGAGGCTTCCAGAAAATTAGGGTATGGTGTATCCAGAACAATGCTCATCGCCCAAAAGCTCTACGAGAATGGTTATATTACTTACATGCGTACGGACAGTGTCAATCTAAGCGATACGGCACTGGCGGCCATTAGTGAAACCGTACGAACTCAATACGGCGAGCAATACCACCAGTTCAGAAAATTTAAGAACAAGAACGAATCAGCGCAAGAGGCACATGAGGCCATTCGTCCTACCTATATGAATAACGCCACAATTAAAGAGGCGGAATGGGCAAGGTTATATGAATTGATTTGGAAAAGAACCATGGCTAGCCAAATGTCGGATGCCGAGTTAGAGAAAACTACTGCCCAGATCAGTATTACTAATCAACAGGAAGAACTGACAGCATCCGGAGAAGTTTTGAAGTTTGATGGCTTCTTGAAAGTATATCGTGAGGACCGGGATGATGAAGAAAAAGAAAATGAACAGGAAGAAGGAATGCTCCCACCCCTTCAAAAGGGCCAGGAATTACCCCTGCTTTCTATGAAAGCAATAGAACGATTTAGTCGTCCTTTACCGCGTTACACAGAAGCTTCACTCGTAAAAAAATTAGAAGAATTAGGCATCGGCAGACCTTCTACTTACGCACCTACTATCTCTACCATTTTAAAAAGAGGATATGTAGAGAAAAGAGATAAGGAAGGAACGCGAAGAGATTTTCAAGTACTGCTATTAAAAAATGATAAGATCTCTAAAGTAATTGAACAAGAAAACACGGGAGCTGAAAAATCAAAATTATTCCCATCAGACCTGGGTTTGGTAGTAACTGACTTCCTCCTACAGTATTTTGACGATGTCATGGATTATGGCTTTACTGCTAAAATCGAAAATGAATTTGATGAAGTAGCAACCGGAAAGCTGAAGTGGAACAGCATGATAAAGGACTTTTACAAGCCTTTTAAAAAAGATGTAGATAAAACTATTGAAACGGCAGAGCGAATTAAAGGAGAAAGAGAACTGGGCACTGATCCTGATTCTGGAAAACCCGTGATAGCACGTATGGGGCGTTACGGAGCAATGATCCAAATCGGAAAAGCAGATGATACTGAAAAGCCACGTTTTGCTAAGGTTCCTACTGGACAGAGTATTGAAACAATAACTTTTGAGGAGGCACTTGCACTTTTTGGCGCACAAGGGCCGATGGGGAAATATGAAGACAAGGAAGTATCAGTAAACGTTGGACGATTTGGCCCATATGTTAAATGGGGGGAAGAATTTGTTTCCTTACCCAAAGGCACCGATCTCGGCACTGTGGACCTGGAGAAAGCAATTGGATATATCAAGGAAAAACAGAAGGCAGATGCACCCGTAGGCACCTATCAGGAAAAAGCAATTACAAAAGGAAGCGGACGCTTTGGCCCCTATATCAAATGGGATGGAATTTTCATTAATGTGCCTCGTCGATATGATTTTGCAAATTTAACAGAGGCAGAGATGCACGAATTGATTGATGCAAAAATTAAAAAAGAAGAGAACAGATATATTACCCGCTGGCCAGCAGAAAAAATCAGTTTAGAAAATGGACGCTGGGGACCACTGGTTAAGTATGGAAAAAAATTAATTTATCTCCCCAAAAAGGAAGACGGCTCTCGCACCACAGTGGAAGAAGCGAAAGCGCTCTCACTGGAAGCAGTTAAGGCAATCATCGAGACACAAGTACCGGGTGCTTTTGCAAAAAAGAAAATTACAGCTGCCCCAAAGAAAACTAAGAAAGCAAGTCCTAAAAAAAAGAAATAATCTATGAAGCGCAATTACTGGGAGAAAATGGCCCCCCATTACCAGGAAGAAATTTTTGATGTGCTTCAAAATGATAAGAAAAAATGGATTGCAAAAGCCATACGTAAATATGCCAATCCTCGGCATCATGTTATTGACATTGGCTGTGCAGTTGGCAAATGGCTTCCTGTTTTGTCTCCTTTGTTTAAGGAAGTAGTTGCGCTAGATATTTCCAAAAACAATTTGAAAATAGCCCAGTCACTTTTCCCGAATTTAACCAACGTCATTTACCAGCAGGGCGATATGAGTAATACCCGACTGCGTTTGCAACCCGCAGAAATGGGAATCTGTATCAATGCGTTGTTAACACCTCATTCCAAGGACAGGACTATTTTTTTAAAGAACCTCCAACGCAGTATAAAACCTGGCGGCACACTGATTTTAACTGTCCCCTCTCTTGAATCTTACCTGTTAACCAGAATCATTCAACAACAGTTCGGCATAGATACTACTCAATTTTCCGATAGAATCACCAAAGAACAAGCACTGAAATATTGGAAAAATCTAAAACAAGGCGTGTTGAATATTGATAATGTTCCGCATAAACATTTTTTACAAGATGAGCTTTGGCTGAGTTTAACACAGCACCAATTTGAGCCTATTCAGTTTAGAAAAATTGAATATAATTGGAATACCGAATTTGTCAAACCCCCACGTTGGCTCCAGGAGCCTCGTCCCTGGGATTGGCTGGTAGTTGCAAAAAGAAAGCCAACATGACGCCATGTTAAGATATGTGGAAAAGTTCCCCTTCTTAAAATCAATCCCATGCATGAAATTGTGTGTATGGGAAACAACAATGAAATTTCTGCCCTGCTCAACTTGATAGATGATCCCGATGAGGAAGTGTTTGGGGCAGTTTCGGCAAGAATAGTTGATTACGGATCAACTATTATACCTACGCTCGAACATTGGTGGGAAACTATTCCCAATGAACAAGTCCAAAATAGAATAGAAGGACTGATTCACCGCCTACAACTAAGAGAACTCAAAAGAAATTTTACAGACTGGAAAGAAGCCTCTCGACATGAGTTGTTAACCGGTGCTTTATTGGTTTCCTCCTTTCAATACCCAGATTTAGCAACTGCACCAGTAATCACTGATACGGAACGTTTGAGAAGAAATATTTGGCTGGAATTAAACAACTATCTCACCCCACTGGAGCAAGTAAATGTTTTTAATAATATTTTATACGGATATTTTGGATTGAAAACCATTCCTCGAGATGAAAATAAAACAGAGGATCACTTAATACATAAGGTCATATCCAGCAAAAAAGGATCTCAAACTGGTAATGGTTTGCTATATCTTGTACTTTGCGAGTTATTGGATTTACCGATTAAGGCTATACAACTTCCAGAACAGTTCATTCTAGGTTATTTTAAACCCATACAAGAAACGCCAGGATTACAAGCTGCATTTTTTATTGATCCCGCTGAGGGACAGATCTACACACATCGAGATATTGAAACCTATTTTAAACGCATCAAAGAACCTTTAGAATCACATTATCTGTCCCCTCGCTCAAACGTAGAGACCATTGCTAGCGTACTGGAAGATCTGTCCAAATCGTACGACCCCACCAAAGAAGGATATAAAACAATTGAATGTCTGGAATTGGCTCGCTACCTGAAATATTAGATCACTACAATGTGAGTGACCACCCCTCTCGGTACTCCCTTTTTACAAATTGGTTAGCCTCTTCAAAATTGGTAACGCGCATAGCTGAAGCATCCCAAATTAACTTCTTACGGCCTAAATATTTATCATCCCAACCTTTAAGGTTTGGATTTTTAATCATCCAACTACGGATGGCAAGATTTCCCATTAAAATACTTTCTGTAAAAGGTCCGGCATATTCGAAAGGTGAACTGGTAACCCCCTTTCCATATCCTGCGATACATGCATTGACCCATTGCAAATAATGACCCTCTGGAACACGTGGTAAAGTTGGTTTAGGCAACTCTATTTCTTTCATTAAACGTGTAGGCAGTAATCTTGGGTTTGCACCGTAACAATCCATCAACAATTTTCCTTTTGTTCCTATAAATAAAACGCCGCCATCCCAATTACCAAATGGCTCCTCTGGTGAAAGTTCCTCAGGTCTCGCTGGAAGTAACCCACCATCGTACCAAGAAACTTTTATAGAACCCTTCCCATCTGTGCGAGGATAATTAAGATGAATAATTGAAGAGGGAGGACAAGCTTCAGCGGAAGGCGTGTCATTCCACATTTCTCGCCAAATTGTGGCTACACTACATTCTGCAGAGGTTGGATAAAGAATTGGTAAGATCCGATAGATTGGGTCCATGATGTGACAGGCCATATCTCCTAACGCACCAGTGCCAAAAGCCCACCAACCTCTCCAGTTAAAAGGAAGATAAGAGGGATTGTAAGGAATATGTTTTGCAGTACCCAGCCATAAGTCCCAATCTAATTCAGCTGGAACCTGGTGCTCACCCGTTGGTGCGGGCATACCCTGCGGCCAAACTGGACGATTAGTCCAAGCCTGCGCTTCAATGACGTCTCCGATTAAACCCGCATTATAAATTTCTTGTGCAACCCGAACACCATTTCCTGAGCCCCCTTGATTACCCATTTGAGTTACCACTTTATAACGTTTTGCTGCCATAGTCAACATACGAGCTTCATAAATATCATGTGTCAGCGGCTTCTGTGTGTAAACGTGCTTCCCCAATTGCATAGCGGCAAGGGTAGCTACTGCGTGGGTATGATCCGGTGTTGAAATACTGCAGGCATCAATGACATCTTTTTCTTTCGAGAGCATCTCTCTGAAATCCTTATAATAATTGGCTTTGGGATAAGCTTTTCTTGAGCGAGCTGCTTGCCTGTCGTCCACATCGCACAAGGCTACAATATTCACGTAGGGACTCTTAGCAGTTTGAGCAAGATCACCAGCACCTTGTCCTCCCACTCCAATTCCGGCAACGTTTAGCTTATCACTGGGTGCAATAAATCCTTTTCCCAACACTGAACGAGGAATTATCATCCAACCTGTAGCTGCAATACCGGCATTTTTTATAAACTTTCTTCGAGAGTTTTTAGGCTGGGATTTCATTGGTTATTGTTGTATTTCAATTAATGAAGATGTTGTCGCTGAAAAACAAAAGGGAGCAAATCGATGGAGGCATTCACGATGAGTAGATCTCCTACTTCGCCAGCCAAAATAAGCCGGATAGGATGATTGACCCGTGACTCAAACTCACTTAGTGCCTGACGACACATGCCGCAGGGTGAAACAGGGCTGTCACTTTTACGATCCATGAGCAGATACGTGATGGCAAGCGTTTCTATGGCAATTCCAGGAAATTGTACTGCTGCATTGCCCAATAGCACGCGCTCTGCACACACGCCAACAGGATACGAGGCATTTTCTTGATTTGATCCTAGTATAATCTCACCATTTACAAGCCTTGCAGCTGCCCCAACTTTAAAATTAGAGTAGATAGCATATGCCTCTTGAGCAGCCTTATTCGCAGCAATCAACAGGGATAAATCTTCCGGCGGGAGTTCCGTGCGATCACTTACACGATAATAATCAAATTGGTATTGCTCCTTTTTCATACTCGATTAACTAAAAAGGCTCCCAAACAGGAGCCTTTAAAGTTAAGTTATTTGACTGTTCGGAACAACCGATTCCAACGAGGTCCATTTTCCCAACTAAACCAAATCAGCCAGGCTTTTCCAACTATCCGATCCTCTGGAACAAACCCCCAAAAGCGTGAATCTTGTGAACCATGACGGTTATCCCCCATCATCCAGTAATAGTTCATTTTAAATGTATAAACAGTTGCCGGTTGCCCATTCAAAAAGATTTTTCCATTTTCCCGATAGAGATCGTTATTCTCATACACTCGAATCACTCGCTCATAGAGAATATAGGTTGAGTCATTTAATGGAATTGCTTCTCCTTGCTTTGGGATCCAAACGGGTCCATAATTATCTTTTGTCCATTTGAAATAGGTAGTATCGTAAGGATAGACATCTCCGGAGGTAGTCCGTGGATCCATATCAGCCACTGCTACAGATTCATAAGGTTCGTCATCTGCCACTAACGGACCCTCTAAAAAGGGCTGAGACTTGAACTTTTCAACTTTATTGTAAGGGAGATTGATGACATAGCGACCAGACATATCCATACCAAACTCCGTGGTATTGAATTCCTCCTTCATAATTTCTGGATCTAAGGGTACCGTTGAGCGAAAGGAATAGGTGTATTGGGCATCTGGGGGAGGAACTGCTTTTTTCCCATCAATAAATAGTTGCCCTCCTTTCAAACTAAGGACGTCTCCAGGTATAGCAACACAGCGCTTGATATAATTATCAGTTTTATCATTGGCATGAATGGCCAGCGGATAGTTGGCTGGATCATTCAACACAATTTTTCTTCCAGCATCGATATTCCCATTCCCAAGCCGACGACATACATCATAATAAGGATCTTTTGATTGATACTCGGGTAAATTGATCACGGTATCCCCTGCTGGGAAATTAAATACGACGGCATCATTTCTTTTAACGGGAGAGGCAAACCAGCGTATGTACGGTAATGCGCCGATTGTAGTATAAGATTTTTTACTGGAACCAAAAGGCATGTAATTATGGACAAAAGGAACTGCCAACGGAGTATTTGGCACTCTTGGGCCATAACTAAACTTACTCACAAACAGAAAATCATTTACCAGTAAACTCTTTTCCATGGAACCTGATGGAATCGTGTAGGCCTCAAAAACAAAGGTCCTGATAATAGTAGCTGCCACAATAGCAAACACGGCAGCATCAAACCACTCACGCCATGCTGGCTTTTGATATTTTTGTACTCCCTCTTTGCTCACAAATGTGAGCGTTTGTTGTGCGGCTAACCAAGGAAAATAAAATGGAGCTAGGAAAACTGCGGCAACGTGATCGATCAAGGAGAATCGACCAAATACTTTTGAAAATTCAATAAAGATTCCTGGAGTAATAAACCAACCCACCACTGGGATAAATTGCCAAAATACCCAATGAGTAGGTCTCCCACTTAACCGCTGCATAACCCAGGTATTATAAAAAGGGACATAAGCCTTCCATCCCTGCTCCCCTGCCTTTTCAAATAGTTTAGCAAATCCAAATGAAGGCAATAGCACTAATAAGGTATTGATCAAAAGGATGAACAGAAGGTGTTGAAGTGGCATACTACTTTAATTGATACATTACTTCTTTAACCAGTTTAACTGTTCTGGATACATCTGGAAGCGCAGCTGTAACCAAATTAGGTGCATAATGCAATGGAGCATCCGCTGCTGTGATTCTACGGATTGGTGCATCCAGATAATCAAACCCTTCTTTTTGTATCCGATAAGATAATTCAGAGGAGACAGATGCAAATGGCCATTGCTCTTCGACTATCACTAACCGGTTTGTTTTTTGTACACTTTCTAACACGGTCATCCAATCCAAAGGACGAATGGTCCTAAGATCAATTACCTCTGCACTGACGCCTTCCTTTTCAAGCTCATCAGCAGCACCTAATGCAACTTTCATCATTTTATTAAAGGAAACAATTGTCACATCCCGACCGCTCCTCGCAACCGCCGCTTTACCAAGCTCTATGTAATATTCTTCAGCAGGAACTATTGACTTGTCTCCATACATAACTTCACTTTCCATAAAAACTACAGGATCCTCCTCATATCGAATGGCTTGCTTTAATAGTCCCTTAGCATCATAACCATTACTGGGTGAGACCACCTTTATTCCTGGAATATTTGCATACAAGGATTCAAAGGCAGTAGAGTGCTGCGCTCCTAACTGACCCGCTGATCCATTAGGTCCACGAAATACAATGGGGCAAGTAATCTGTCCACCACTCATTGCCAGCATCTTAGAGGCGGTATTTAAAATTTGATCTAAAGCTAATACCGCAAAATTCCAGGTCATAAATTCAACGATAGGTCTTAGTCCATTTTGAGCAGCGCCTACCCCAACCGCAGAAAATCCTAATTCAGAAATTGGGGTATCAATCACACGTTTGGCACCAAACTCTGCCAACATTCCTTGGCTCACTTTATAAGCACCATTATACTCTGCAACCTCTTCACCCATCAAAAAAACGCGTTCGTCCCGACGCATCTCCTCGGACATGGCCTCACGAAGGGCTTCTCTAAATGCAATTGACCTTGACATAAACAGCTGATTTTTAGCAATGCAAATGTAAGCACCCCCTATAACAAATCCTACATTCCGTTTGGCTTCTAGTAGAATTAACGCTGATTTATCGTGACTGGGAAAC
>OGWK01000019.1_pt1 | contig 11810 bp, 23 predicted proteins | sample 1576011 | NCBI WGS metagenome assembly OGWK01 (sample SAMN07581539, study PRJEB24739) | freshwater metagenome | reverse complement strand
TTTTTTTTTTTCAAGCAGAAGACGGCATACGAGATCATAGCCGGTGACTGGAGTTCAGACGTGTGCTCTTCCGATCTGTTTCCCAGTCACGATAGCGCTATCAAAAAACCGCCCACCCTTCGAATAATTACAAGATTTGCATAGAGTTTGTAGATTCTCCCAGTGATCATCGCCTCCCATTGTTCGAGGCACTATGTGATCCACTGTGTCACCATACTGACCGCACAGTTGGCAAGTGTAATCATCCCTCCTCAGTATGCGCTCGCGTATCTTTCGCCATCTAGAAGTGGAACCAGTTTTCTTTAATGAACTGCTAATGCCAGCCTCGCTTAATCAGGTGCTTGAGTGCAGCACAGGCTGAGCCATCATATCTGTGATCGATGTATTTCATATGCCATCTCACTTGATTGCGAGGTGATAGATCCTTTACTTTCACATTACGCATCTGAGCCAACCCATAATGGGATCCATTACGCGCCCGCGGGTTGAAGGAACTCTCTCGCATTATTAATTCAACATAACACTGGCTCTCATATAAATCTCCACCTAAATGGTTATATGCAACTAATACCCAGTCAATTTGTTTTGCATTGAGATTGTAAGCATTTGAATAAGTGATTGCATTTAGATTTATTGTTATTGCGATTGCTGCCGTAGATATCAATCGAAGGCATAGCCCTCGCCTAAACACTCTGCGTAGGGCTGCTTCGGCGCCCCGCAACGCAGGCAGTGTAGCAAGGCTGTCAATAGACAAAATCATCTAATTACCCCCAAACCGGACATCTTTAACGCTGTGATATTGCTCTCACCAATTGCCCAAATTGCCGTTGGAAACGCTATCGAATACTTTGATCCATCGGGTTTCACAAATCTAAACCTTACTGGATTATTTAAAATCACCGCCTCACTATTCCACAAATCCATAAACCAATTAGATTTTGATAATGGTGCAATCATTAAACCATTTTTATGTTCAAGCCATTTGGCAACCCAGGGTTTTGGCATACTGAATGGAGGATTCATCCAAACCCTACCGACCCATTCCTGTGCTAACCCATCATCTTTTTGACTAAATGTCCTATCTGCTGGAATCCAAGGCAATCCACCAACTGGACCACAAACATCTAAATCAAATCTCAATCCAATTGCCTCGAACAATTCGGGCGGGGTATAAACCTCATCATTGGGCTTGTAATCTTTATTCATATGCCCTCGAACAAATCCATTTTTCATCATTATTCCAACTCCAATATTTTATGGGTCATTATTTGCTCCCTTAATAGCGCAGTCTTTATTTTTTCCCTTCCTTCAGCACTAAATCTTGTTGTTAGATATGGCTCACTGGTATTTCCCACACACCAACTAACCACCTCACCATTATGATCAATCACTAGATCATCCATATATTGTAGTTTTGACAACAACACATCGATTGACCCTTCTCTTACCGATTCCACTATTTCACTCGGGAAGTTGGCTTTAGCCCACTCGACAAACCCTCGCTGATTTGTGATTTCCCATTTGAATTTGGGTTTGGCAGTCATCACATAGGCAACAACCTCATCGCCTAATTCAGCCTTTACTCGATCAGCCCCAATATCATCCATCAGGGCTTGTAATTCCACCCGCAATTTATCTTTTGCCTTTTTAGCCTCATCAGCAATCAAACTCACTGCTGCTAGGCGCATTGATATGTCCTTGATGCTCACTTCTTGCTCCCTCCCCATCCATCACCTTTGAAAATGATCCCTGGGCTTGTAAATTGCTTTTCCATTGGAGTTTGGCAGTCGTTGCACCAAATCGAGTGATTCGAATAAACCGCAAACGACTGCTCAACCTTAATTTGACATTGTGGGCATTTGAACTCATAGATCGGCAATTGAAATCTCCTTCTTGATGTCCGAATGCCCTGTGAAGTATTTGATTTTGATGCTTTCCTGATCCGCTGCAATTCTGCAAATGCGGCATTTAGTCGAAATCATTTTCCAATTGCCACAATCGCCACAGCGTTCGATGTCATCCTCTTTTGAAGCCACCCGCTCAGTTGGGTAAATGATGCGGTGATCAAAACACCCCTGACATTCCATCAACCACACTTCGCCTGGGGCTTCAGGTATATCAGGGCAATCGTATGTTTTGATTAATCGATGTGGTCGAACACCTTTGCATTGACCGCATTTGAATGGGTGGATATCCAGGATCATTGACTCACCTGCTTGCAAAATGTGTGCCAATAAATCTCAGCATCAGGCGTTTGCTCAACTATGAAATCCGCTCCATCAACATCACCTTGTTTGACATCGATGTTGCGTTTGCATTTAGCACAAATGTATTTTCTTACTTTTTGAAAACCCATTTGCCTGACTCATCTATTTTCATCCATTTTGCCTGATGTCCTGAATCTTTAACAGGGCAAACCCATCCGCGATATTCGCGACCTTCCTTCACACCCTGCTTCAACACCATCGCTCCACATCCACCGCTGCATAGTGGAATTTCATCGATGATCTCAGCACCTAATTCCTCAACAATATGGCTCACATCCCACACAATCGGTTCAGGATCATTTGGGCGTTGCTCTTTCACAAATTCAGCTAGTTTCGGGTTTGTTGTTTGAATTGGTTTGAAGTGGCTCTGACCTGGGGTTTTCTTACCAGGATATCCAGCCATTTGAAGTGCGCGCCCTAGCGATCCACTCTCACAAGTTTCAATCGCGTATTGCTTCGACTTAGGTTCGCTGCTCAAACCAGTTGCAAATGGCTCAACATCGTTCCAAGTTCGATATAACTCGGTTTTAATAATAAACACATCAGATTGTGGATGTAATGATTCAGCAAGAATGTGTGATTTGTGGCGATAGTCAGGGAAATCTGCTTTAAATTTGTTGAATCGTTCCCAAACACCTTCGTAATCGTTAAGCCAACTTGTCATTGAAGTATTCTCCCTTTTGATATTTTGTAATTGAATCGTCTAGTTGTTCTTTTAGTGAATAAAATGTGCCATCAGACCAATTTTGAACCTGATCTGCACAGCGTAGGCAATAGAATCTGATCACAGATCTTCCGCCTGGTCGTTCGCTGATAATCTTCCAGTAAGCAGGTGCTTTTGCCAGTGCATTCAATTCACCCCTGGATGACGGATAGCGAAGTTTGCAATAGTCGCAGTATTGCTCGCGATTACTGTTCCTCATTAAAGTCAAGGTCGCTCCAATCTTCGAGTGAAGTAAATCTAAGTTGGGCGAGAATAGATCCGTATCCAATGAGGTCGAGATACGAATCCTCGCGCCCTGGAGATTCCACAATTCGGCTGAGTTTGGTCGCGAGAAATACAAGCGCGATGTCAGATGGGTTTCGCAACTGAACACCGAAGATTTTGGATAACTTGTAAATGCGTAGAAGATTGTTTCGAGGATCACCATATTCGATGCCCCGCTCTCTGATGATGTTTGCAGCTTCTTCACACCATTCGGCAGCCGTTCGATCACTAAGTTCATCGGACACCATTTCTCGCTCTTTCTACTGCGCGACCTGATTTGAAGCCCATCTCATAACCTTTTGTTTTGCCCCAAAATGATCCAATCATCATTCCAAGACTTGTAAAGATAATCATCAGCAGGATAATAAATCCGTAAGTTGTTGAATCAGGCAACATTTACTGCCTCCTTAAATTTGTCCAACCAATAAGCCTCAATCTCGCTTTTGGCTAGTCTGCCCCTGAGTTGTTGTTTGCCCATTCGTTCCCTAGCAAACTTGCGGATCAGCGATCCTTTAACGAAATTTGTGCCATCGGTGTATGCACCCGCCTGGCTGTCGAATTTGACCACTTTCAATTTTGCTCCCTATCGCTCGCTCGTTCGGCTTGCGATGGGTTAAATGTATTTGAACTTAAATGGATTTAGCAAATGGATTTTCGGTGTGTCGCAAAAGATCCAGGGCATCATTGATATGGAGGAATCCCACAGGGCGGGTTGTGACCTTAGATCCTGCAAAATCAGTCTTGTTTGGAAGGGTTTTCATAACCCATTCAGGGGCTTTTAGGGGGTCTAATTTCCAGCACCATATACCGAGAGGGGTTGAGGATATGTAATAGGCTGTAAAGTGCCTCAGAAGCCCGATTTCGACCATATTTCGCCACTTGTGTTGCTCAATCATTAAATCATCATAATGAGTGCGGCGGCATTTTAACTCGAAAACAGCCCGCTGCTCCAGGGAATAGGCATCGAAGTGATCAATGGGCTTGCCTGATTCAAGGTCAGGAACCTTCTCTTTGAGGAACTCGAATAACTCGATCTCTCGGAAAATTAGTTGTCCTCCTCGCCATCTTCCCAATCAATCTTCTTGAGTGGGTCATCAGCGGGAACTATCCAATCGGGGTATGAACTGCGATCCATCGCGAATGCCAAGGCAAACTCTTGTGACCATCCAGCATTTCGAGCTGCATCAAATACTGCTTTTGCTTCCATAAAATGCACATCTAATTTGGAAGGGAAATTCTCTTTGACTGTGCGTTTTGCGCGTTTTCTGCGGGGGGTCGCTTTAGCGACTCTTTTTTTTGGTTTTCTTTTTGCTGCCATTAGCGACCCCCTTTGAAGTATTAGTGTGAAGGGCTGTGCGGATAAGTGCAAGCATCTCAATCTGTGTGTCCTCAAGTTTTGTCAATCGTTCAGCCAGGTGTGACTTTTGAATTACTTGAGGAACCTCAGTTCGGATCAGATAACGCAAACCGCCCAAGAGGGCGATAATGATTCCACAAACTGAGGCAGCGGTTGCTGCGACTTCTGCGACTGACACTTATTTTCTGCCGTATTCCTTCGAACTCTTATCAGCCCACTTTGCTGCTGGAGCAGTAATGGCACCGATAAGCACAGCATATTCAGGAGCAAAATCGAGGAGAAGTGCGATTCCCATTGTGACTGCTGAGGCTGCTACTGCAACCAAATAATCTTTTGCAGCTGCTTTGAATTCAGGTGATTTTACTTTGTCAATTAGTTTCATTCGATCCTCCTAGATCAAACCAACTTCCATCATTGTCACCCTTCTTTGTGAAGGAGCAGTGAAAATGTGTGCGGTGTGGATTTGGCAATCTGTATTTTCGCCACTTCCATCGCAAAATCTTTGAGGCAATTCGACCATCAAAAATCAAATACTTGATCCGCTTATCACCATTTTTGGCGCATAGTCGAATGCTCTCAACAAGATCATAAATATCTTCAGGGTTGGCATTAAGATCTGCTGTTATATCTATTGCGCGCACAATTCCAGTTTTGGGATCGGGTATATGATCGCTGACCCCCGCTGATAGATGCCGCTGATCCGCTACCCATCCATCACTTTTACGCGAGCGCGTTGGATAGTTATCGTCTATCTGCTCGCGAAGTTGGATCCCTGCTTTACAGAGTTTCGCCATTAGCCTAAAAGTAGTTTTGCTTCTTCTTCGGTAATGCCTAAGCGTTCAAGTAGAGCCGCTTTATTGGCGGCTTTTGTTTCTTCCGCTTCTAATTGTGCCAATTCTTCATCTGTGTAATACTCAACTTCAACCACATTATTTTTTGGCTTTGACTCGTCAAAACCGCCTTCACCATAAGTTATTATTTTAATTTTATTTGTCATTAGGCAATCCTCAATCCTGTAATTACTGTGTCGGAAGCATAAAGTAATGTTCCCGCGGTTGTATAACCTGTGCTAACATTTTTTGATTCTTGATAAAAAAGTTGTGGCGCATTGGCATCAATATCGGTTCTAACCGCTCCATACATCGCATCTAAAGAAGCCAATTGTGGAGTTCCGGTTGCTGATTGACGATTACAAGCCAAATAATACCAACCTGCCGGCGGGGTTTGACTTATTGTGATGGTATAAACGGTGGAAGATGCCGTTGCGGATACTGTTCCTGCGTCGTAATAAACTGTAGTTGGTTTTCCAGTTGAAGTTGAAGCGTTGTAAATCCCTAATCTAAAAACACTTGTTCCGGTATGTCCTGAACCTGTTTTTATTGCAATTCTATCAAAATTTACTCCTGATAAAAAAACTAAACTGTAGTAGGTGTAATTAGCCGCCAAATTTTTTGTCGAAGTTCCAGTTGAACCGTATTGAGTAGTCACATAAAGTGTTGAATTTTGTTGAACTAATAATGGCGGATTGCTTGAACTGGTTGCCCATTTTAATCCTGTGCTTTGGCTGCTGTCGGCTGTGAGAACTTGTCCGTCTGTTCCCACTGCCAAACGCGCTGGAGTATCTGCCGCAGTTGCAGAAATTAAATCACCTTTAGCATCTACAATTGCATTTTGAATCGCATTTGAATCATCTTGAGCAACCCAAGTGAAATCCATATCTGTGTTGGAGTTCTTACTTAGAACCTGCCCAGTTGTTCCACCTTTAAGATCCATCATCGATGTATCAATCGCAGATCCAAGTGTGCGGATGGCTGATGCACCATCTTTGACAAGGGCTGTATCGTCTGGAGTTGTCCAGCCAAAATTGGTCGTTGTTGCCATTAGTTATGATCTCCTATCAAGCGACTATTGTAGCGTTAAGCCAGTCTAAAGTTGGCGATATTGTCTGCCAGGTTTCAGTGGCGGGAACATTGTTCCAGCGGAATGCTTGGAGTGAGTAAGCAAGCGGTGACACTGTCAGTTCGAGGGTGAGGCTTGAAACTCCAGCCCGCCAAGTCCATCCCTCCACAAACCCCTGAAATTCTCCATTGTTCATATTGGCTGGCAGGTTTTGGATATTGACCGCCATTCCCATATTCACACCAAGCAGCGCATCTCGATCTGTATTGTCGATTTCGGGGTTTGCAAGAGGAAATGTGATATTGCGGAAGGCAAATTGTGGGTAGGCGCGTAGGGCAAGATAAAACGCAGCTTGAGATTCCGCATCGGTTTGATTTTTGAGGGTTGTTGAAATAGTCGAGGCTAATTCGCCATATAAGGCAATTGAGGCATCATCTTGATCACTGACTGAACTCGCTTGATTTGCTTTATACAAAATGGAAACTTTGTTTCGAACATCGCCAGCCTTCTTTGTAATCTCAAGCCCTGATCCATAAGCCTGATTTGCATCGAGATCAACATATCCATTAGCTGCAAGGGCTTGGGATCTGTGAGTGGAATCGGCATAAGCGATGCGCCCCTGTGAATCTTCATATAGATACCCGAGGGCTGATGAAGCGATTGCAGAAGCATATTGATAAACCGAACCATTTAGACCGCTGAGCGCATCCATATCATAATCGCCTGGTCGATCTATTTCACCAAGTCCAGTGTTTTCAGCATTTGCCCAGGTCACAGTTGGATCATAGGAATTCCATTGAAGGGCAGCAGGAACTTCATTCCAAGAATTAAGCAGCACATATTGAAGCAACTCATAAATCTGATCGCCATCAGTATCGCTTGCCAAATTGCCAGTGAAGTTTGCTCTGACCAATCTTGCAAGAGATCCAACAGCAGTTAATCTGATTTCCTGGACAACCGCAGCTGATCCTGGAGCAGTCACAATCACATTGACATCGGTTAAGAAACCACCAAATAAATTGACATAGGTTCCTGAAGTATCTTTTACTTCAACTGTGACCGCATCGTTAATGTCAAATGTCACTGATGTGGCTGGATCAGTTAGAAGGTTGAGTGAGCAATAGGAGGCAGCAGGTTGATCATAAATGGATGTTCGACCAGCAGTGATGAAAAGATTTGCAAGGGTCACATTTGTGACTGTGGATCCATTGACTTTAACGCGCCATTCAGGGGTGAAGATTGTCATAAGCCCCCAGTGTATGTGCCTCGATTTTCGGAATTCTGAATTGCTCTTTGAACAGCGCGAGCGAAACCAGTTTCATCGATTACTGATGGAGCATTGACATTGATAACAATAGGAGCAGTTCCACCAACATATTCACCGCGACCTACCGCACCCATTGGGGCTTGTGGTTGATTTTGTGATGTGAAGGCTTGACCAATTGCCTCAAGTTTGCGGAATTCCTTTTCTGTGGCATCAAGCATTGATTGGGCTTTTGATTTGCTAATTTGCCCAGTGTCATAAAGGAATTGGATCTGTTGCAATTTTTCACTGGTTGAAGTCAGTTTTGAAACAAGATCCTCAGGTGAAGTGACCATTCCTCCTGAAATATCTGAGAGGCTTCTGCCTGAAGTGCCACCGCTAACACCGCCACCAAATGAGGTAATTCCGCCTCCAGCGCTAATACCGCCACCAATTGCACCAATTGATCCACCAAGTGGGCGATTACCTAAACCAGCGGAAACATCACCAAATGCACCAACACCAATACTTTCAGATTGATTGTTTAATTGCTGAATCAATAAACCCATACCAGCAACAGCGGCAACACCCGCTGCAATACCTGCCGCAGGATTTAGTGCAAATGCGGTTGCAACTCCCGCAGCCATCGAACTAACTCGAAGGGCGTTGTAGGCTTTAACTAATCCTTGAATCAATAAAATTGTTGCTTGAACTGCTGCTGCGATTTTGGAAACTACAAACACTCCAGCCACAGCAATACCAGTTGCAATCAAAACATCCTTATATTCAACAAACTTGTCAAATACTGATCGAACTCGATTACCGAACTTTTCCGCTTCCTTTTCAGCAATTCCATAAGAGTAAGACAAGGAATTATCACCAATCAAACCCGCAACAAACGCGTTTAATCTGGGCACACCTTCATTCAGCAGCCAATCTCCTAATCTTTCAAATGCTGGCAATAATGCAGCACCCACAGCCTCTTTTGCTTCCTGAAGGGCAACCTGCAATCGCTGAAATTTAACTAGTGCTTCTTCGGATCTCTTTTCACTAAATTCTCCAAATGTGCTATTTAACTGGCGATAGATTCCATCGAAATCTTTTGCTTTGATGAGGTTTGCATCAACACCAAGACCTAAGCGTTGAAGCGATGTATAAGATCCATCGTAAGCCTTAGCGAGGGCAGTTGTGACTGATTCGAGTGGCTTAGAAGTTGCGGCAGATAGGTCAAGGGCAAGATTTAGAAGGGTTTGTGACTTTTCAACATCGCCTGTTGATCTAGCCAATCTTTCGAATGCAGGGCGCAATTCATCATCAGTGATTCCAGTAGCAACTGAAGTTTTGGTAATCCATTTATCAACTGCGGCAATTTGCTTATTTGTGGCGTTTGTGACTGCATCAAGAGTTTGGGCAAGTCTGTTTGCCGCTTGCTCATCTTCAGCTGCTGCCTTAGCAAATGCAATTGAAAGTCCAGCAACCGCACCACCAATAAGAGCAAATGATTTGACAACTTTGGCAGATATGTCACCAATTTGTTTGCCAAATGAGTCGGTTGCTTTTGCGCCTTTTGCTAAACCATCAACAAGTTGTTTGGTTTCCGCAAGGAGGGTGAGTTTAAGAGTGCGATCACCTGCCATCAGTTTTTGCCCCATTCCTTGAGAATGTCATTAAACTTCGCTTCCCATCGCTTCACTAGTTCAGGCTGTAATTTGCGAAGGGTTGGATATATAAACCATCCCCTTGAGCCTTTACCATATCGACCCGACCAATTAGGAAACTGTTTAAGTTTGTTTGATCCGAATTCAAAACCAGCCCATAGTTTTCGAGTTGTGCCTCCACCCGAAAAACGCTGTGTTGCAAAACCATAACTGGCTTCGCCAACTTTTGAGGTTTTGGATACCCTAACGCCGTCTGCAATTCTTCGCACTGCTTTTGGATTAACTGTGCGCTCATAAGCAGTTTTCTTGACTTCTTCGCTGACCAATTTAGCCAACTCATAGCCAGTTTCTCGCGCAACTTTGGTTGCTTCTTCATCCATCGCTTTGAAGGCTTTAAAAATTTGGCTGAGTTCTTTTTTATCATAAGCGATTGAACCCTCCATCATTCTGCCTTTCTAAAATCTCAGCGGCTGTCAAAATATCATCTGCATCATCCCAGTATTGCATTGGAATGCCAGTTTCAATTGCTAGTTCAACCAGCGTTCGTCTTATGCTTCCTGGGGGGTGGCTTTTGGGTCGGAATCTCCTGCTGCTACATCTGCAACTGTTTCCATCCAAATATCAAATGACTTGACTGGTTTGCCAGCCATTTCTCTTTTGTAGGCGTTATAGGCGAGAAACATCAGATCCCAAATTCCGATTACTTCTTGAGCCTTAGCAACTGTGTGTCCAGTTTGCTTTTCCCATTTTGCCCACTCAGGCGGTTGGGCAATATAAATTGCTTGCTCGCCTGAGTTGTATTCAATTGTGATTGGTAATTTCATCTCCCGATTCTCCTGATCTCTTAACTAAATGACTCTGATGGAGTTCCAACAACTGTCATTGTCCAGGTGTCAGTTAATGCGCCTGGTGCTGCTCCACCTGCTGATGGAAACACTGGAAGCACATTGAATGTAAAGACTGCACCTGATGCAGCGGTGAATGATACTGCAAGGGTTGAATTTGGTGCTGATTCTGCATCAGCCCACATTGCTTCGAATAGGGATCCTGTTGCACCCCAGTCCTGGAGCAATTCGATTGTAAAAGACCACTGACGATCGATCGACTTATATGCCCTGCCGTCGAGGGTCTGATAAGTTTCGATAATCGTTTCAGCAGATAAGGTTGCAGATGTCGCTTGAGCATCGTAGGTTGATGAATCAAGGGTGAAAGTGACATCGCGACCAGTGATCACTGTGGTTGCCATTTGTTCTCCTTAGTTTGTTTGCTCGTAGCGAATGCTCAAGCGTATATCAGCAGTCAAAACATTTGTTGTGCCCAGTGAGGTCACAACTGGCGATTCGACAACTGAAAGTTCGTATCCAGCGGGTAGTGCCTGGACAATTGATTTGGTTAGTTCCTCAAGGTTTCCCAGTGAGGCAGAATTTGAAAAGTAAGCGACACCAACTGAGATAATAAAATTTAATTTGGCGCGAAATGTAGATCTTGAAATGGTTTCGAATTCCCAGTAGGGAGCGCCTGGGATTACAGCTGCAAATGGCACCTGAGGAGTTTCTGGAACGAAATCATAAACATTCGCAGCAACTGATGCGATGGCTGTTTTGATGGCTGCGCGGGTGTCAGCGATTGTGGAGGCTGGCATTATTGTGCGATTGCCTCAACATCGAGATACTGACCAAGCAAACCTGTGACCGAACTGAATAAACCTCGCGACATTCTAAATGGTGTGACACTGAAATCGACACCTTCGATTGATCCACCGCCAGCGGTTCGATTTTGGAAAATTTGAACACAAACTGACAAAACAGCAGATTCGACTGCACTGTTTCCAACATAAGTTGATGCTCCAGTTAGTGTTGCAGATCCAGCAGGAATGACATTGAACATATCAACATCGGCTGCTGTTTGAGCATAAGAAAATTCTGTGTGATCATCGGAAACGCCAGTGATTGTTTTGGTTCCGTTAAATGTTGCGGACACACCAGCGATAACAACTGATTGTCCGATTGAGAAGGGATGATCGCCCTGGGTTTTAATTGTAGCCACATTGTCTGACAATTCAGCAGCGGCAATAGGTGCCTTGTATGTGACCAGCATTGGAAGAATGACTGATTCTGATGAATCGATTATGTCATCGAGGTAAGCATCGTTATACAGGGTCGAGGAAACGCCCAAAATTGCTCGCAACTGAGCAGTGGTCACAATTGAGGGCATTTCCTGATCCTTTTCTACTTAGGTGCCAGGCGGCTCGGGAGCAGACCGCCTGACTGCTTTAATTTAATTACGCAACTGTTAGATTGCGGAATGCTGTTGCATACTTGCGAGCAAGTGCAACATAACCATACAAGCCAACCTCGACCTCAGCCGTTGAAACTACATTCTATCGTGACTGGGAAGC
>OGWK01000018.1_pt1 | contig 11849 bp, 10 predicted proteins | sample 1576011 | NCBI WGS metagenome assembly OGWK01 (sample SAMN07581539, study PRJEB24739) | freshwater metagenome | reverse complement strand
CAGACAATAAATAAGAGAAGATTGGTGAGCAAAAAGAGAATAGAAGCAAGCTATGAAATGGGTGGACTGCAGATGATACACCCGAAGACAAAGTTAGAAGGCATGCAACTCAATATATTACAAAAGAAGTACATAGAGGAAGGGACAGAGAAGGAAAGTTTAATGAATAAGATAATAGGAGACATGATAGAAGAGGCGGGGGGGGGAACGCTGAGAGAAATGGTAGAGACACAGGGCTCAAGGACCTGGAGAAAGGTAGCGGATAGAATGCAAGGAAGAAGTAAGATAATACAGCAGGCATGCGAAATAGTCAGCAAACTAGCAGAACAGGGAGAAACAGAAAGAGAAACATGGATATATGGGCCAATATTAGGTAACAGTATGACGGATGCACTTTTTCCAATAACAAACAGAGATAAGGAACAATTAAGACAAAACAGGCTAAAGACAGTGGCACAATTGTTTGAGCAGAACGAAAGAGGAAAGCTAGAAAAAAGATTCAATACACAAATAGAAGAGATGTTGAGAGAAAACCAGCTGCTACTGTACAAGTTGAGAAGAATGCAAAAAGGGATAGAGAGAAAAGTAGAGTGGACAGAAGAAGCAGCAATGAAAGGACATACAGAGATAACAGGAATAAAAATATTCTTCGAGGAAGGAGGAAAGCTAAGCCAAAAGTACAGCAAAGAGATAAGGAGAAGAATAGATGAGGAAATAGGAGAACCCCCATCATATAGAACAAGGATAAGAGACAGAATAATTGTACCAGATAGAGAGACATATAGCAAGGGATATAGGATAGTGAGAGACAAAGACATACCTAGCAAGACAAAAGAAATAAGCTTTCAGATATTAAACAGGACACTATGGACGAAAAATAAAGCATTTAAAGCAGGAATGGGAGAAGAGGACACATGTAGATTCTGTGGGGAGGAAACGGAGACAATAGAACATCTGATCATAAACTGCGACAAATACTCATACAAACAATGGAAATTACTGGAGGAAATAATAGGAAAAAGTCTAGTAGGAAATGCAGGAGAACCAGGAACAATGACACTAAACTACGTAAACATAATATACAACAAAAGACCGAAAATAACGGGGGCATACGAAAGGGACAAGACAATAGGACAGACAATACAGCTCATAATACAAGAACTGAAGAGAGACATATACTACAGGGCGCAAAATCAAACAGGGGAAATAAACAACTTTCAAAGATATGCCCACATGAGAACATTAATAAGAAAAATGAAAAGTAGGGAATGCAGTTAGCAATACGTGCTGTCAATCGTATACTGGAAAGTTCTTACGTTACCGATTCTCAATAAGTCTGCGTATTGTCGGTTCCGATTGCAAATGCATCATTTGCCGGAGAATAAAATTACTTCTGCCTTGAACATAGCGAGATGCAGGTTTTACTTTATACCGTTTTGGATTAGGTAAACTGGCTGCAATCATTGCTGCCTCTCTTCTTGTTAATTGTTTGGCTGATTTTCCAAAATAATATTGAGCAGCCGCTTCTGCTCCAAACACACCTTTACCCATTTCAATCACATTGAGATATACTTCAAGAATTCTTTTCTTCCCCCAAAATAATTCAATCATACCTGTAAAGTAAACCTCAAGTCCCTTACGAATCCAGCTTCGGCCTTGCCATAAAAAAACATTCTTTGCTGTTTGCTGGCTTATAGTGCTCCCGCCTCTTAGTTTTTGAGGTTTGCGTTTGTTATACGCCATTGCCTCTTGTATACGCTTCCAATCAAATCCATAATGTTCCGTAAAGAGTTGGTCTTCGGAAGCGATCACAGCTAAGCGCATATATGGAGAAATCTCAGAAGCGGAAACATAGTCCCTGCGCATTCCGTTACCACTCACCCAATTGCTCAATTGGGTAATAGTAATAGGAGGATTGATCCAGCGTAAAGCCAGGATGTATACAAATTGAAAAATAAAAAGGTAAAAAAGAACTCGCTTTACCGTGCGCCACCAGGAAAATGTTGCAGCAGCGTTGTTACCCATAAACCTCAACATTGTCCGGTTTGTAAAAACTTTTCCCAATCCGCTAACATCTTTCCTTTCATCACACGGGGAAACTTGTGTTGACTACCCAGCTTTCCTTTCAATGCCATAAAGTCTAAAAATTTTTGCTCGGGCAGTACTTCTAAAAAAACTTCTTTTAAGGCACTGTCCCTTTCCGTGGCATAGTCATCATTCAACACACGCAAATGCTGATCAATTTTAGTACGCAACACAGCAGCATCTACTTTATCGTCAGTACCTACATACCAGCGATGCGCAAAAAAACTTTGGTAAGGAAATCCCACCACCGTGTATTCTGGTATACTGATATTAAGTTCGTTACTCACTAACTCAATGGCCTTGTTCATGTTGTCCACGCTCAGGTGTTCGCCTGTCAAACTCAAAAAGTGTTTGATACGTCCTGTAATTACAATCTCGGAACGCTCAATATCAGTAAATCGAATGGTATCCCCAATCAAATAACGCCATGCGCCTGCATTGGTGCTCATCAATAATGCATACTCTTTTCCTTCTTCTACTTCATGAATCATTTTTGCATCAGCTTCCGGATAAGGATTTCCATCGGCATCAAAATTGGATTCGTCAAATGGGATAAACTCAAAAAAGATATTGTTATTTAAAATCAGCTGCATACCGGTTGCATGCTCGCGCGTTTTAAATCCAATAAAGCCTTCGCTGGATAAATAGTTTTCTACATACACAATGGGTTTGCCCAATAATTTTTCAAAACCTTTCTTGTAGGGTTCAAAGGCAACACCGCCATGAACAAAAAAACTCAGGTTGGGCCAAATCTCATGAATATGGTTCAGCTTGTATCTTTCAATCACCATTTCCATTAACATCTGACACCAGGCAGGAACACCCACGAGATAACCAATATCCCAATTAGGGGCTTGCTCTACAATCTCCTGTAATTTTTGATTCCAGTCGCTGATGGCCGCAATGCGTCCACCCGGTTTGTAAAATGTTTGAAACCAAAATGGTCTACGCTTTGCCAGAATACCACTGAGATCACCAGCATACCAACCCGCTTTTCCTTTCTTTAGATCCGTAGCGCCGCCCAACATTAAAAACCCTTTTGTCATGGCCCGCATATTGGCCTCCTCATATCGAACCAAACTAATTAATTGCCGCAGGTAATTCACCATATTACTCCGCAACAAATCACTGGTAACGGGAATATATTTACTGGCGGCCTCTGAGGTACCAGAACTCAACGCGTAATATTTAATCTGACCGGGCCAGGTTACATCGGGTGTGCCATCCAATGTCTGCTTCCACCATTCGTTATAAATCTTATTGTAATCATGAATAGGGACCAGCTCCTGGAACTTCTTACCCGGATGTTTACTCAACAGTGCTTGATCAAAATGATACTGTTGACCAAAGGCTGTAAAGCGGGCTTTTTTCAACAGCTTTTTAAGAACCCGGAGCTGTTGCCGACGGTTATCATTGATGGGAATCTGGAGAATCGAGGCCAGTGCCCGCGGAATTTTTATGTCAAGAATTGACGCCATCGCACGGTTTCAATTGTAGTGCGAATATAAGCATTTGAGCGGGGGACATGTTATCTTCGCGCATGCTCCACACTATATTACGCGAGGCCACAGAGGCGGGCGCGGCAGAAATACTTCGTTTTTTCCAGGGCAATTTTGAAGTAAGCAATAAAGAGGGTGTAAACAACCTGGTTACCGAAGCGGATCACGCGTCTGAAAAAGCTATTCTCAGCGTTATCAAAAAAGCATTTCCGGATCATCAGATTTTAGCAGAGGAAAGCGGAGCACTCGAACAATCCTCCGACTATAAATGGATCATAGACCCCATTGACGGAACTGTAAATTTTGCACAAGGCATTCCTCTCAATTGTGTTTCGATAGCGGTGGAATGGAAAGGTTCCATCATTTTAGGAGCCGTGTACAATCCACATTTACGAGAATTCTTTTTTGCGGAAAAGGGAAAGGGCGCCACGTTAAATGATAAACCAATTCAAGTCAGCAAAAAAACTTCTACACTAAAATCCTGTTTAGTAACTGGCTTTCCTTACACCTATATCAATGAACCTAACGGACCTATTGAAGTATTTGAACGATTTGTACGTAAGGGGGTTCCCGTTCGTCGACTGGGCTCTGCTGCCATTGATCTCTGCTGGGTTGCTTGTGGGAGGTTTGATGGATTCTTTGAGCAAAAATTGGAACCCTGGGATAGTGCAGCCGGATATTTGATAGTTGAAGAGGCCGGCGGAAAAGTAACGGACTTCAAAGGAGATGCTTTTTCAGTGTATCAACATAAACTGATTGCCACCAACAGCTTGATCCATGAAGAGATGGTGGAAGTAGTTAACGGACGGAAAGAACTTTAAAATAGTACTATGTCAAATCAACGTACAGAAATCAGTTCCTTGGGAGAATTTGGACTGATTGATCATCTAACAAAAAATATAGAGTTACAAAATGCTTCTTCCATTGTAGGAGTGGGAGACGACGGAGCGGTGATAGACCATTTTGGAAAACAAACAGTGATCAGTACCGACTTATTGGTGGAAGGTGTTCACTTTGATTTGATCTATACACCTCTAAAACACTTGGGGTACAAATCAGTAATTGCAAATATCAGTGACATCTATGCGATGAATGCAACACCCACACAACTTGTAATCAGTTTAGGGTTAAGTAATCGTTTTAGTGTGGAAGCAGTGGATGAACTATACGAAGGAATTTATGCGGCCTGTGAAAAATATGGAGTAGATCTTGTTGGAGGCGATACAACATCGTCCCAAAAAGGATTGATTATTTCAATAACAGCCATTGGCGAAGTAACCCCCGATACATTTGTAAAAAGAAGTACGGCACAAAAGGGCGATTTGATTTGTGTGAGTGGAGACTTGGGAGCCTCTTACATAGGATTGTTGTTTTTAGAAAGAGAAAAAAAGATTTATCTGGAAAGTCCAGGTGTGCAACCCGATCTGGAGGGCGAAGCGTATGTGGTAGGCCGTTTATTAAAACCAGAAGCCAGAAAAGATATCATTGAATTTTTAGCAGCTCAAAAAATTCAACCCACTTCCATGATGGACATCAGCGATGGGCTTAGCTCTGAGATCTTACATATCTGCAAGCAAAGTGAATTAGGCTGTGTACTCTATGAAGAAAAAATTCCAATTGCAGAAGCAACAAAACAAGCAGCATTTAAATTTGAACTGGATCCTACAGCTTGTGCATTAAGTGGTGGTGAAGATTACGAACTCTTATTTACAATCCCACAATCCGAATACGATAAACTGGTTCTCAATGAACAAATTAGTGTGATCGGATATATGACCGATGCGGAACAAGGTGCCAAATTATTTACGAAAGGCGGCAGCAAGTATCCCATCACAGCACAGGGGTGGAATCATTTGAATACCAATTGAAATAACACGGTTTGCAAGAATTATCAATTTTTTTTAAATTGATATAAATTTTTGCTATGAAAAGCAAGCTTGCTTTTATACTTGGTGTAATGATGATGTCTATGGTGCTCATGGCACAGCCCCGCCGCATCAATAACGATTTAACCGTAGCCGAAATTCAGAATATCAAACTGGAGTATATCCAGCAGATAAGAACTGTAAAAAAAGATACCTCCTATTTTGCGATCATTACTATTACTGATGTTAACCCTGCTACTGTCAATACAATAAACCCGTTGGGAAATAAAAGAGAAATTAACCTCCTTACGGAGAAGGATTTCATCTTATTTAAAAATAGTATTGATAAAGCAATCACTACCATAGATACAAAAGATAAAAAAGGATTTAGTGGCGGACGATACAATGAGTATACTATTGAAACACAATTTGATGCTACAAATAACCGCTTTCGCGCTAAGTTAACACGTGACCCAATTGGTATTTACGAGGGAAAATTTACTTACCTCTACTTAGAGGACCTTTGTAAGATTTCATCTTGGCTATCCACTATTGATATGGAAAAGCCTACACTTTTACCAATGCGCAATCCAGTTATACAAACAGATTTGAATAGTGAAGCTGCCAAAGCCCCACCAATTGCCAAACAATATCAGCAAGAGGTAAAAGCTGGAAGTAGCGGAACCAACAAAGAGCAACTCGTTAAGATTGTTGGGAAATGGTATAACCAGGTACTTCGAAATGATTATAAAAATGGGGGCTACGAGAGCGGGTCTACCGGGGACTATGAGCCCGTACGGATAAATGAAGATGGTACTTGGTTATATTATGGAAAAAGAGGCAAGCTATCCATCACACCATTTACAACAGCCGATGCACTAAAATGGAAGATGACCAAAGAAATTCCAAAATGGAAACTCACGTTTCATGATTTTTCAAACGGGGACGGGGAAGGTTATTTTACAGTTGACCCCGCTGGTAATCCAAAACATGTGGTAATTAAGTTCAAGATTTATGAGCCTCGAGAAGGATATTGCACCTGGACTCAATATCGCAGAAGCTAATATTCAGTAGCAATCCCAAATCTATCCCCATCTTTTAGGAATGGCAGAGATTGTCGGATCTCAGTAAGTCTTTCTTTGTTCAGCGTGAGCGTATGCATTGCTTCTTGATCTTTTTGGGCGAACAAGATCTCTCCTAGCGGATCAATCACCATACTATCCCCACTGTGATAAATTCCTTTTCCATCTTCACCAATTCTGTTCACACCAATTACATAACACTGGTTTTCAATGGCACGGGCTTGTAGCAGTGTGATCCAAGCTTGTCTTCTTTTTTCTGGCCAATTGGCTACATACACCAGTACATCATATTCAGGTTGGTCATTACTGGTTTGTTGACGAGCCCATACCGGAAAACGTAGGTCATAACAGACCTGCAGATTGAAACGCCAGCCATTAACAGTAGTAATCAATCGCTTATTGCCAGCAGTATAATGTTGATCCTCTCCCGCAAAAGCAAATAAATGACGCTTATCATAATAACCGAAATCACCAGTAGGCAACATCCAGATCAATCTATTAAAATAATGTCCGCCCTCTTCAATGATTAAACTTCCGGTCAAAATCAAACGATACTGAGTTGCTATTTTTCGCATCCATTCCACGGATTCACCCTCCATATTTTCCGCCAATTGGGAAGGGTTCATACTAAACCCCGTAGTAAACATTTCTGGTAAGAATACCACCTGTGTTTTTCCGGCAAGTGATGCTATTTTTTCTTCAAAATGCTGCCGATTAGCCCCTTTATTCTCCCAATGCAGGGTGGTTTGTATCAAAGAAATTGTAATACTTGACATACGATTAAAGTTTAGAAACAATAGAACGAACCAGCGTGGATTCAAACCCACGACCGACCAGATAATCAATTGTTTTTTTCTTCCGAATTATATACTGATACTGCTTAAGTGATTCATACTTTTTAATAGCCTGCGCCTCCAAAACCTTTTGATAATCCTCTTCTTCGATCTGCTCCAGGGCCTTTCGAATACAGTAGGCACTGACCTTCCGTTGCTGGAGTTCCAGCTTAATACGAATTCGTCCCCAATGTTTGGCCCTCCATTTTCCTCCAGCATAGGCGGTGGCAAAGCGCTCTTCATTCAAATAATCGTCCTGAATCAGTGCGCTAATCAATTCATCATGAGTCCGGGAAGGACACCCCAGCTGAAAGAGTTTTTCACGGACTTCCTGGTGTGAACGCTCCTGATATGCACAGTAATGACGCAGTTTTTGTAGTGCCTGTTCGGGAGTCAATGCCTTTTTATACATCCCTCCAAATCTACCATAAAATCAGTAGTTTCGCCATCAACCTATCAATAGAAATGGTATGAAATTCATTGCGAATTCCTCAGTGCTTTTGAAACAGCTGCAGCATATTTCAGGCGTAATCAACACCAATACAGTTTTACCCATTCTGGAGGACTTTTTGTTTGAGGTAGAAAAAAATAAGTTGACGGTGGTGGCTACTGACCTGGAAACGGTAATGCGAGTGCAATTAGATATCGAGGCTAAGGATACCGGAAAGGTTTGTATTCCTGCACGCATCCTGATGGACTCTTTAAAGAATATTGGCGATCAACCACTCACCTTCAATATCGATAAGAATTTTGCCATTGAAATTACCAGTGACAATGGAAAATATAAAGTGATGGGCGAAAATCCGGATAACTTTCCAAAAGAACCCAGTGCCGATGATACCACTTCTTTTGAGATGAGTGCAACGGCATTATTAACCGCCATCAATAAAACATTGTTTGCCACCAGCAATGATGACCTCCGTCCTGCAATGACAGGTGTATTTTTTGAATTAGACAAAAAAGGATTTCAGTGTGTGGCTACTGATGCACACCGATTAGTTCGCTACAAACGCATGGATATCAAATGTCCAAAAGCTGATTCTTTTATTGTTCCCAAGAAGCCCTTGAATTTGGTTAAAGCGGCAATTCCGGATACCGAGCAAGCGGTGACAATTAATTATAACAGTAATCATTTATTTATTCGTTACGGTACCACTCAAATGAGTTGCCGTCTTATCGATGCTCGTTTTCCTGACTACAAAGTGGTAATTCCTACGGGTAACCCTTACACGCTAACAGTAAATAAAGCTGCATTTCAAAGTGCGCTCCGTCGGGTAAGTATTTTCAGTAATAAAAGCACCAATCAGGTGGCATTGAGTATTACGGGTAGCGAGTTACAATTAGCAGCCCAGGATGTTGATTTTAGTTTTGAAGGGAACGAACGCATGAAATGTCAGTATAACGGAGAGGATCTGGTAATTGCATTCAATGCCAAGTTTTTAATTGAAATGCTAGGAGCTACGGAAAGTGAAGAAGTGATGGTTGAACTTTCTACGCCAAACAAAGCAGGTATACTGCGTCCTTCAGAGACTACGGAAAACGAAGAACTGCAAATGTTGGTGATGCCGCTGATGCTCAATCAATAAAACCTTTTATCATGTGGCCGGAGTGGATAAACTACTTTCAAGATCTTGAGCAACGGCCTGCCGAAAGACTAGCCCTTTTAGTCGGAGGACTTTTATTCTTTTGGATACTCGAAGGAGCTATTCCACTAGTTCAGCTTCCTTATCAAAAAGGTAAACTGAAACATGCGGGTGTCAATTTTGTTTTTACGATTATTCATTTGATCATTCACACGTTACTAGCCATTTTAATTGTGGCCTTATCCGACTGGTGTAATCAGCAATCGTTTGGGCTGGTCTATTGGAGTAATGCCGGGATTGGTCTAACCATACTTATTGGTGTTTTAGCGCTTGATTTCAGCAGCTGGCTGGTGCATTGGGTAATGCATCAGCAAAAATTTTTATGGCGCTTTCATATTATTCATCATAGCGATCAAAAAGTAGATGTAACCACAGGGCTTCGACATCATCCCGGAGATAGTTTACTAAGGGGAATCTTTTTTTTACTATTGATATTCGTTTCGGGTGCGCCCATGTATACGGTGATGATTTACCAGACATTAGTAGTAGTAGCCACGGCATTCACACATGCCAATATTAGTTTACCTGCTACGGTGGATCGTTTCTTAAGTTGGGTATTGATTTCACCCAATATGCATAAAGTGCATCACCACTGGAAGCAGCCCTATACGGATAGCAACTATGGTGCTGTATTCTCTGTATGGGATCGACTATTTGGCACTTTTCGTTTTCTGGATGCAAAATCAATTCAATACGGAATTGATAGAGATTATCCGAAAGAAAAGGACGAGGACTTATTGAACTTATTGAAAAGTCCTTTTCAAAAACAAACCCATTAATTTTCTTACATGAAAGTTGTTGCGTTAATTCCTGCACGGTATGCCGCCAGTCGATTTCCAGGAAAACTGATGCAACCACTAGGAAACAAAACAGTAATTGGACATACAGTTGAAGCCACGCAAGCTACATTACTATTTGATGAAGTGATTGTGGTTACAGATAGTGATGAAATTGAAGCAGAAATCAAACGTATCGGGGCGGTTTGTAAAAGAAGCACACAGGTGTATGAAAGTGGCACTGATCGTATTGCAGCCATTGCAAAGGAAATGGAAGTAGATCTTATCCTTAACGTACAAGGCGATACCCCCTTTATCAAAAAAGAACCACTTGCTGCATTAATAAAAGAATTTACAGATACAAGCGTCCATGTTGCTTCGTTAATGCAGCCCATTCAAAATTCTAAACTAGTGCAGGAGCCCAGTGTGGTTAAAGTAGTTACGGACCTCAATAACGATGCCCTTTATTTTAGCAGAAGTCCTATACCTTTTAATAGAGAGAAAAGCAGCACCACCACGTATTATGAACATATCGGTGTCTATGCATTTAGAAAAAAAGCATTACTTGACTTTACCGGCTGGCCAGTTTCCACATTGGAAGCCATTGAAAAATTAGAACAACTTCGCTACCTGGAGCATGGCATTAAAATCCGAATGGTCAAAACCGATTACAGCAGTATCGCCATTGACACACCAGAAGATCTGGTACGTGCCAATATTCACTTAGCTAACATTTAATTGTAATTAGTTCATCCGTACATCACGCATTTCACGCATCATAAAGCGTGGCATGCCTGGCATCGTTTGTGGCTGTTGTTGTGTTTTGCCCCCCATTCTATTAAGATTGAAAAGGAAGCTAACCAAGAAATAACGACGTAATACCATACTACGAGTATCCTGCAGGTAGTTATCACCAGCCGTACGCGTTATACTTTGATTTTGATTGAGCAAATCATTAGCAGACAACTTCAATTCGCCATTTTTATTTTTGAACAAGAGTTTACTAACGCTAGCCCCTAATAATGGAATGCTTTGATTAAACCCGGCTGCACGCCCTGTATTGATGAGGTAGTCGAAATTGGTAGAAATAATAAAGTTGGCAGGAAGTTTATACGTCAGATCAGCATTGTAAGTCTGTGTCCAGTAATCTTCGTTCAGCTGCGTATTGATAGAGTATGCTAATTTATTATATCCCAGGTTAGCGCGGAGACCAATATCAAATTTATCCTTGTTAATATTGATTCCCAGACCCTGCGTAACGGTGAAAGTTTGTGTGATATTTTCTCTTGTGTTGATCAAGCTGATATCACGGAGATAAAGCATGGTGTTGGTAATGCTCACGTTAGATCCTTTCAGTTTTGGATTTTTGAAAGGAAGTCCTAACGTAAAGAATGAAAAACCACGCAGGTATCCGTTAACGTTTGCGTAAGTAGTGGTTTGTACCGGTCCTCGGGTAGTGATACTATTTACGATTTTATTACTGGTAGTACTAATATTCACATTAGCCGCTACAAACCGGAATGTAGCCAAGTTAAACGTGTTATATCCCAAGTTTACGCTATGTGTAAATTCTTGTTTCAAGTTTGGATTACCAATACGCACATTAAGCGTATCAGTCACGTCTGGTACATTTTGTAATTGACTAACAGAGGGCTGATTAGTACGTCCATTATAAGAGAAGCGAAGATTCTTACTACGGGAAGGAGTAAAATTGAAATTAGCAGTTGGAAATAAATTGATAAAGTTCTGCTTGATCAAGGAGTCCTTTCCGGTTGCTGCCTGGTAGGTATGATTTTCCAATAAAGATTGCTGCAAGCCTACACCCAATTGGTAATTATATTTTTTCTCTTGCACACGGAAATTCAAACCTGCACGATGTGCTTCAAATAAATTTTTAAACCGATTTGTTTGAAGCAAATTCGGATTATCATACTTGCCATTGCCCGCATTGTAATTAAATGTTTCTTTTTCAGAGCGGCTAAAATTGTTGGTATAGGCGTAGTTGATCTCTAACAACTTATTATTACCAAGCGGCTCTGTATAAGAAGTACTTACTACGTTATTGC
>OGWK01000017.1_pt1 | contig 11875 bp, 33 predicted proteins | sample 1576011 | NCBI WGS metagenome assembly OGWK01 (sample SAMN07581539, study PRJEB24739) | freshwater metagenome | reverse complement strand
AGTATCACCGACCCAAACAACACCACAAAAATCACAACCACAAGAAGCAACACCTTCAATTCAACCTCAAGTAAGTGCTACTCCACAATTGAGTGAAATTACGATGAGTTCAAATGCAATGAATAATATCCTTTCTATTTGAATAAGTCAATACTTCAATAGGATAGTCTTTATGTGGTTGTTTTTCAATCAAATGAATTTGATACCCAGCAACAAACCCCAGTGATAATGAACAAATTGACACTATTAGATAATTTTTCATAGCTTTTCTATTTCTTGTTTAACTTGTTTCCAGTATTCAATTTCTTTTTCAAAACTAAAACCTCCATCCATTAAATGTGCAAAATCTATTATCTCATCCACTGAAATCAAGGCACATTGTTCAGCTAATTCTTCAATTACAAAACCATGGATACGGTATTTACCTTTTAGAATTTCTTTTCTATATATATTAACTAACTCTTCTGCTTTTTCTTTTGGTGTCATAGTTTTTCTATTTCTTGTTTGACTTGTTCCCAATATTTAACTGCTCTAAAATGTGGCATAGCATCTGAACCATCATTAATTGGACTTCTTGCAGGACTTGAATTAATTATCTCATCCACTGCAATCAAGGCACATTGTTTGGCTGAGTAAAATCCAATCTGTTCCATTGTCATACGGCCATCCATATTTTCATTCCAATGAGATGTCTCAATAATATGGAACTTATCTACTAATTCTTCTGCTTTTTCTTTTGGTGTCATAGCGGTCTGTTTCTTTTCCATAGGTTATATGTTTAGTACCCATTTTAATATCTTTATTTCGCTCGTAACTTTTGATAGTTCATCTGAAGCGTATCTCATTTCTCCGTCATCGGCATCCTTGCCCCAGAACGATCTATCTTTCTTGTAGTTTTCACAAGCCTTCTCATACCACTCTTTTAGGTTAGCAGCTTCATCGTTACAGCTCTCAAGCCTTGACTCTATTTCTTCTTTTGTTTTCATGTGCCTTTATTTATACATTGGTCTATCAGAGGTTCTCGGCGGATCCATATGGATATGGTGCTGTCGTTTGTACCTGACCGAGTTAGAGTCATAGCGTATCACGTTGTCTGAACACGATACAAGTAATAACATGCAGCCGAGCATCCATGCAATCAGCAATACATAAACGATTTCTCGCGGAATAAATGTTTGTTGTTTCATAGGTATTTGTTTTAGGGTTTGTAGCCAGTGCGGGACTCGAACCCGCATCCACCGAACTTAGGTTTTTGGATGCTCCCCTTTCGGCATGCACCTCACTCAACCATATCCAGTACGTTACCCATAGGCGGTATTCATTCCCGCTTACGCCAACTGGCTTGCGCATTTGGTTAGGCCTGCGCCGGCCACAGGTTAGGTTAATTCAACCCGAATACGTCAATGTCGTTTATCCCGAACTCTTCGAACAGGTCAGACACCACTCTATATCCCTTTGAGGTACCGCTTCTTACGAGCAGACCATCCTCGACGGGTTCGCACTTGCTGTAATTCATGAAGTATTCTCCGTCAGCATCTTGGATTACTTCTCCGTAGTATTCTGTGATAAGGGGAATGATTTCAAACATTTTCATTGGCTTTAGTGGTTTTGTATTTGCGCCGGAACCTTTCCACACGCTTGTCTACCTGTTCAACTATGTATCCATGCAGGTAGGTGAAGGCCTCATGGTTATTAGAATCGTATTCCACACCGCATATATCCAAGATGTGGAACGTAACGTGAAGGCACTCGTGTGCCACATAATATACTGATGAGGTTCGCTCAAGGATGAGGTAGTATATCTTGTCATCCGGATCCGAGTGTATGAATAATCCGCCGGCATCTCCCTCCCCATCAAAGTCATACTCACCCTTGAACTTACGCCTGAACCTTTTGTGTGCCTTTTGTACGCTATCGGTTAGCCACAACTTTATGACAGCGCCATACACATCCACCCTTATCTCGTACTCATTATCTCTGCGCATGTCTTTATGTTTTATCAGTCGAAGAACCCAGCCTCTTCAAGCGTTATCTCTATCTCTCCACCCAAGCTTTGCCCGAGATCAAGACGAACGAACAGGTACCCTGGCGTCTGTGATATCATCACAACCACACCTGTCAGCCCGTTTATATCGGGGTCTTCGGATTTGATTTCGAGTTTTTTACCAATCATTTTATTTACCTCCTTGTTTAACCTGTAAATATCCCAAAGAGTTTTCAACTTTCCAACTACTTTATTCCCTACTATTGAGCCCCCTTTTTTACGCACAAATTGCTCAACAAAGGGGCGCTCGGTTTCAGAGAATGTCACCTCCATCCTCTTCATAACTGTTCTCTTATCAATGTAGTCCATTTATCAGGAATTTTATAAAGCAGATTGAACAAATGATGAACATGAACATGCCACCAAAGAATAGTGCGATACGCACAACGTTATACAGGAATCTAATCAATCGTTTCATCTTCATATACGGATGTTTTGTGCAGTAGAACGCCAGTAAGAGACACATTGTACCCGTCTTTCTCGTTTCCTGAAACCTCAGCGGTTTCGTATACGTAGATCGTGTTCAATGTTTCATTAAACATGACATAGAAGTATTCAGCCGGAGCATCGATAGGTTCGCATAGGACTGCGGTATCCCATTCAGCAGACTCGGGCTTGAATGTAACATCATACGGCTTGCCTTTGTACATGATAGGTATCACGTATTCGGGGTACTCCTTCTTCTTGTAGAGCGCCATGATGTGCTCTATCGTTGCCTCATCAAGAGGTATCGTCACATGCCCATCAAGGACAAGCATCGTGTCTTCAACCTTGGTTACCTTCATCTGACCAAGGGCTTCTTTGCATGAATCGTCCAGTATCATTTTGTGTATAGATAGGTTAGATATTTTTTGAAGTCTTCCGTGAACCCAGGTATTTCCTGAATCGTGTACTCGAACAGGTCGAGGAACTTTCTATTGTCCTTGGTCTCCCTGTAATTCGATAGCTTTTCATAATACACACGCCGTACCTCGTATGGCATGGGGTTCATCGCCTCGCTGGCGAATACGATAAAGTCGTCTGTCATTGGATGCGTCTTAGGATTCCCACTGATTTGCCGTCGTTCATTGACGGCTGAAAGATAACTGATTCGCCAACCTGCATGGATAGCACATCGCCAAGTCCCTTGGATAGTGAGCGTATGAACTCATAGTTATTCTCGTTCATCTCGGGATGTAATATCCTGTCGATTGAGAACCAATACTCTTCGCATTGTGAGTCGATGTTGCCGTCGAGTACGATGGCGTAGTATTTTTCTTGATTGTTTTCCATGGCTGTTAGTATGTGAATCCGTCCCACTGATATTTAGAATCCGTTGTGCCGAACTTGTCACGCAGGTATTGTTCGATGCATGTGTACAAGTCGGAACGCTTGTCGTTGAAGATTGAGCTTTCGAATTGCTCGTACATCTTCGGGATCAATTCGTACTGCTCGTCATACGGCAGTGTGTTGAAGTGCTCGTCGTGGTTCTTTACCAAGCACGAGAACAAATACAAATCATAGTTCATTGTTGGCCTCCTTTATTTGTTGGTTAATGTTCATTATCATGTTGTGCAAAATTCCTGTTGACACAACATGTATCTTGTTTGCTAACACCTCGTTCGTGTCGAAGTTAAACACGACCACGTTAACGTCGCCTGAGTCGGTATACAGCGGCTCGATTACGCCATCCTTGACGCTTATCATTATTGTCTTCTTCATAGCTTTACCTCCTGTTTGTGTACTGCGTTTACATACTGCTCCCACTTTCCGTTGTCTCCTTCCACGAGGAGATACACGCAGACACTCAGGTCTTCCTCGTCGTAGTGAACATCGAACGCATACCCTTCAGACATGAAGGACGTCCAAAAGTCCTCCTCGCTTGGGACGAACGAGAACATGTGATCGTGTCCGCCGTGGTGGAAGATGAGCTTTTGTTGCTTGAAAGACCTACCGATTTCCGCCGAGAATTCCTGATTGTTAATCTCGTAATCCTCGTCGTCGATGCAGTCGAGTGCCATGTCAAGCGCCTTGTCGAGCGCCTCATCTTCGCTCTCTGCCTGTACTACCACTTCTGCCGTAGAGTAGGTGGTTTTCATAACTAATACCCTGAATTTTTCCATAGCTCAAATGTAGTTTTTATTTCGGTTAGTCAATCTGCTTGTAGATAGTTTCTCCATTGGAGAAGGTAGCCACCACCATGAACCTGTCATCGCAGTTGGCCGAGTACACCTGTTCGATGTAGTTGGAGAGCTCGTTTTTGGTATCGCTCATCCACTTAAATGCCTCAGGGTCAATCACTTCCTCGATTTCCACCTCGGTTCCGTCGACCTCGAACCAATAGAAGTAGTCAAAGTTAGCGCCAGTGTAGTATCCTGATCGGGCAAGAGCGGTTACATAGACGTAGATGGAACACCCTGCGATGTCAGTGGAACTGCAAATTGTGCCGATGATTTTGGATGGGTAAGACCTCAGTTCAAGCGGGTCTTTACCCCACCTTGATATGTACTTACCTGAGAACCGACCGCTCTTGATTGCCGAGTCTACGTTTTCAAGTCCGTCCTCATAGTCGTACATGGCTTGCATGTCGTCGCCGTTGTAGTCGTGTGCCGCAAACGTGTAGATTTTGCTTGCGTATTCGTTGTGGAAATTAGATGCTCCCATAGGTGTGAGTTTTTAAGAGTTCTATTGATTGGTTTTGATGGATGAATTCGTAGGTTTCAAACAGCTCCCGCATGGCGGGGATATCGTCGTGGTGTTGGATGAGTATCATGTACTCGAACAGGGTCGGTGTGATTCCTGCGTCGGATGCGTTCTCGGTACCCATGTCTATCACTTTTTCTACCGCCTCGCAGAAGATGTTCAGAACCGCATCTCCGTATGACTTGAACATGACAGGGGCTCCGTCTGAGTAGTTTCTCGTGGAGCCATCGGGTTTGCGTATCACCCATATCTCTACGGGCTTGTTACGCTCGGCTCCGAACCATTCTATCTTCATTTCTTCCTCCTCTCTCGTTTGATTTCTTCCATCAGCCACGGCACATCCTCTTCGGTGACCATCAGGACGTGCTTCCAATCGGGCTTCTCTTTCTTACGCAGGAATGACTTGACGTATTCCTGTTCAGCTCCGTCACGGGTGTGCTCTACGCCTTGTCCGTGCTTGCTTTCCCATTGCCAGTATCCACCGGCATAACTGATTGCGTGTTTCATAACAGGTTGTCCATTTTAGTGTTCATGAATTCCCATACCTCGTCATAGAATTCTCCGTCCCAATCACGGCCTTCATTCTTCTTCTCGAATTGGTCAGCGCAGTGCATTGCGAATTCCACAAGGTCGGCGTGACCAATCTCTTTGCGCCACTCCTTGATTCGCATACCCATGCCAAGCTTCCCGTCTTCTTGGTGGTCGTATAATTCAGGACTATTCAGGTGGCGCTCAAGATAAGAGACCACCTCGTAAAACGTTTCCGCCCATGAATATCGGGCATTCTGATTTGTTTCCATGTCTTTGAGTTTTGGAGCCGCAAAGGTACGGCGTCGGTTTTCATTTCACAATAGGGGTCGTCCACTAATTCTGCATTCTGATTACATGTTTCCAGTATTCGGAAACCATTGTGCTATGGGTCGGGCCTGTGGATCCGTAGTCACGCTCCCATACCTTCTCGCCATCGGCTATGACGTAGAACAATTCGCATTCGTTCTTTGACCACGGGTCGACGTATAGTTCGACCACGTAACTTACTTTCTCGGGTGTCTTCATGATTGTCTGATTTTAGCGTCAAGGATATCGGAAAGGAATTCGTACTGGGACTCGGACTCTTGTCCGTTGTAGTAGTACATGTCCGTCTCTTCGTTGTATTCGATGGAGTCAATCTCAGCTCCGTCAAGGTACACATCCTTGCCGCCAAGCTCAGGGTCGTATGTGTACTTCCCGTAGATACCCATCGCAAGCTCCTCGTACTCGAGTTCGCCTGACAGGTTGAAGTGATTGCAGATTTGGTCGAAGTCCGTGAGCGAAGGAGCCCACTTGGTCTCGAACCTTACCCGCAGATTCCCATCAGGTGTGAGCTCGATGTTTGAGATATCGAACAGGTACCTGTCAGGGTCGGGGATAAACTTGGGAGCCCATCCTTGATGGAATTCCTGATTGTAGTCAGCGCCTTCCTTGAGCAGGTCAGCGAGCTCCTTCGTGCGTTCGCCACTGAAGGATGCGTAGTTGTAACACCAATTCGGCATAGCTTTGAGTTTTTAATGGTTGAGACGGGGCTTTCACCCGTTTCGGAGATTCACTCCTCATCAGTCAACCTTACCACGCAACATTCTTATGTGGCGCAGTCTGCCACGATATGCTCAGGCTCAAGTCAAACGGAACCATGATGACTTCCTTTGTATGCAGGTCGTAGATGGATATCTGCTGACGCATCACCGCAATTACAAGCGCCTCGTCACGGGACATGGATGACGGGAACACGTCAACTGCATCAAGGTAGAACAGGCCTTCATCGGTAGTCCACCCGCCGATGAATCCGCTAAGTGCCGCATGATTCCTCACCCGCTCTGCGTCATTGATACCGCATCGTTGGGTCTGCTTCATGGCGACCACCCATCGACCATGCCTGTGGTCAACAGGGTTCATGTTCAGGTCAATCGTCCACCCTTCAGGGTTGGACTGGTTGATTCTTTGTAGCTCTGCTTTCAGCATGCTCGACTTCAATCTAAGTACGTTCATCGGATTTGGTTTTGAGACCGCAAAGGTACGGCGGTCGGATTTGAATTTGCAATAGGGGTAGTCCACTATTCTGTATCGAACCACCCGCAGTTCTTTGGGTCTGCCCATGACCAATCGTTGGTCACATCCACCCCATCCACTTCGGTGTGTAGGATGTTGTTCCCATTCTTGCCTTTGGTAGTGGCGGACATTATCCACCCGTCACCCATGGATATGGTTCGGATAATTGTGCACTTGTTCTTGAGAGCAGCTCTCCTGTGTGCATAGTCCAACGTCTTGTTGTCAGGGTACATCAGGTTCAACTGCATGACCTCATCGTCACTCAGGTACAGGGTCAGGCCGTTGTCAAGGTCAATGTGATGCTCTCCAACATCGGTGATTTTTGTCCATCGGATTACCGATTTTGCATTTTCAGTCAGCTTCATAGCTTAGAGTTTAAGGGTTGAGACGGGGGCTTTCACCCCGTTTCGGCGCATCACGCCTCATCAGTCAACCTTTGTTGATTAACTTATTGGAAAGAAAGTCAAGTAATATGTCCTGAGTTAATTCCTCATCCTTTAGTTTGATAATTTTATTTTCAATTAGAGCATCAGTAATATCGATAACTATGCTTTTAAGTGAAATGTAGTCGTTTGCATTCTCGTTTACGAGTTCCATAGCTTAGAGTTTTTTAGGGTTGAGACGGGGGCTTTCACCCCGTTTCGGCGCATCACGCCTCATCAGTCAACCTACAAGTCATACCACGTTGTCCAAAAGGCGATATTCTCCTTGTACATTTCATTGTACTCCTTGTTGGTGAACACCTGCCTCCTGCATTCCTTACTGCAAAAGTGATAGGTCATAAGACCTGGCTCTACGAGGAAGCCCTCGTCCATGCGTTCCTTGCACACGTCGCAATGAATCACATCGTCTTCCAAGATACTCAGTTTCGTTTCCATTTTCGATCGATTTAATTGTTTACAATTACCTGATGCCACACCTTCACTTTGAATCCGCAGTCGGTTAATCTTTGCGTATCGTATGGGACACTATCATCCTGTACGTTTACGATTTTCTGCGACCACTTTCGGCCATTCGAATAGCATACGATTTTCGACAGGCCTGTTATCGATTCGGTGAAGGTAAGCTTGTCTTCTCTAATCCACTTCTTTTTCATGGTCGGTGTTTTACAGGGTTGATTCTTCTCCTTGTTCACGAATCATCTCGTTGATGCGCATCACAAGGTTGTCGTGGGTGAACACGTTGTTCAGCACCATCTGAGCATCTTCGTCGGAGCATTCAAATTCCTCTTTCACATCGTCGATGTGCCACAGGTTGTCGACGTAGTAACCTGCTTCCCGCAGGATTTGCTTTGCGATTTCCACTTTGTCAAATTCCATTTGTCTCAGGGTTTTGTTATTTAACTTTGCTTCCATCCCATGTTCCGTATGCTTTGGCGTATGGGCTACCGCCTACCATCTTTTCGTACACCTTGATGACCGTGCCAACAGGTAGGGCGGAGGATAACATGTACTCCCCGCCGCCTCCGAACATGGAGTAATTGTATCCTCGTACCGATTTGCCTTCATCCAACATGGTGTTGATGGCTTTCTTGCTTTTCGCATTCACATAGAGTTCCATAGCTTGTAGTTTTTATGGTTGATACGGGGGCTTCCACCCCGTTTCGGCGAATTACGCCTCATCAGTCAACCTCGGTACATTGGTGCGTATGTCATTGTCAATGTTACGTGCTCATCTTCTTCCTTGGTTTTTCCGTATAACATAAACGCATATGGCTCTTGGTAGTCAAACGGCTGAGAAAAATCACGTCCGTCGCACAACCCAGCCGTGCGGTCAAAGTGTGATGATACCGCATCCTCAAGCACACTCTTTGCGTCTTCGTTACTACCGAATACGCCAACAATTTCTCCGCTCTCCTCCGTTAAAACGGCCAAGTAGCCTTCCTTTAATTTAATTTTCATGACCTTGAGTTTTATGGTTGATACGGGGGCTTCCACCCCGTTTCGGCGAATTACGCCTCATCAGTCAACCTCTCACTCAGTATCTTGTCCATCATCTGCTCGACCATCGGCTCGTACATGTCAAGGCATTCACGATACGCCTTGTCAGATTGCCGTTTCACTTCCTTCAGCAGGTGTTTATATCCGCTGAATACCATGAACGATTCTGACGTGTATCCGTCGCCTTTCTCGAGCGTTACAGGTCGAACACTCAGGTAGTATCCACGGGACTCGTGTTTACCTGTGAAGTAGCTTGTGCCACCTTTGCTATACGTCACCGATACGGCGAACGTTTGGCCATCTTTTTCTACATACTTTTTCATCGGAATAAACTAAGTTTAGGTTGGAAATAAGCGTTGTTTTTCAGCTTGTCGATGAACATGTCACGCATGTCATCGGGTAACTGCTCGAGAACCTCTGCGGATTCACGGAGAGCTATCTTGTTGAGCTCTGACACGAGCTTCTCACGAGCCTCATCAGCCGCCTTACGTGCCTCATCGTACTGACGTTGCAGGTTAGCAATGGTCTCGTCGGTCTTGATGCTCTCGAAGGAGTCACGTGAACCGAGCCAACTATTGACTCTGCCTGATGCCATGTCTCTTGCAGGTGTGATGTACCTGTCTATGTGTGACTGCACCAAGCGCATTTGGTCGGCAAGAATATCGTGAGCCCTTGAATTGTACCTTGCCAATAGCTTGTCTGCCGTCTCTTTCTCCTTCCGTAGCTTGGTCTCAGGCAACCTGCATCCACGATAGTCGACATCGATTCGCTTGACGTACACGGAATCGTTTATGCAGTTCATGAGCGGCTTTGCATCAAAATGGTCTTCGAACGTCCATTCACGAGCATCAATAAGCTCCTGAGAGTATTCGAAATGAGCCATGATGTAGTTACCTGTGGCTGAGAAATGCGTCAGCCGAATGTCGGTTTCGTCTATGGGGCGAAGCCTTGTGATAATCGTCTGCTCGAGAGCATCCGAATACTTGTGCTCGAATAGCGGTTTCTTTTCCATCTTGCTGAGTTTTTTATGGTTGATACAGGGGCTTTCACCCTGTTTCGGCGAATAACGCCTCGTCAGTCAACCTTGATTCCCCATTCACGTAACTGCGTCTTCACGAAGAACGGAAGGTCAAAGATACCATCGTAGTCAACGAGCTCTTTGTTGTTGATTCGAAGGCTACCTTCTGCGTACCAGTCGTTACCGCCTGTCTTCAAATCGTAGATTTCGAACCATCCGTAGTCATCGTCAGCCTGTACGACTGTGACGTGTAACTTGACGTTGTCTTCTTGGTCAATCACTCCGAAGGAGTTTTGCAGATTCAGATTCGTTGTGATGCTGAATTCTGCTCGGTTCAATGGGTTCATCGCTTTACGAGTTTAGATTTCCACCAATTAAGTTGATTCCTGCGCTTCATACGGGATCGGATGTGCAGGATGCGGTTGTAAAGCTCTTCCGCCGTAGCTTTGTCTCCCTGTGCGAGAGCTTGGGTCGCCATCTCTCTGAGAGATGCGATGTCCTGTGTGAATAATGATTGCATAACCTTGAGTTTTAGGATTAAAGAGGCCTCACATCATTACCAGTCAATGGAATGATTGTGTAAGATTTTGTTCCGTAGGTTTCGGGATTGTTCATGACCTTGAGTTTTTAGCGTGATTTGATGCAGAAAGCACCTGTGCAATGGAATTTACCTGACGATGGTCGGGTGTGATAACTTGTCGAGCATGACATGGTGCTCATGGCCAATACGGCCAACATGGCGATAACTATCGCTTTCGCCATGAATACTTCATTTTTGTGGGACATAACCTTGAGTTTTAGGGGTTAAAATTGGAAGCGGTTGGTGGTTACGAGTCACCCATGCCGTTGCATGTCCGTTGAAACCGCTTTGTTCACTCTGCTACCGCTCTCATGGCCTTACGTAGCTTTCACACGTCACACCTGCCTCGGTTGTGCAGTCCCTGTCACGGACGCACCGAGCACATTTGCTCTCGCTTACGCATCCCGCTATTTGCGTTCAGACCGACTTGTCCGACCGAGGCTTTGCGTGTCTCACGACATGGCTGTTGCTTCGATGGAAGAGAGATTCGGTTCTCCCTGAAGGTCGCACACGGCTTCCCCGTGTACTTACCTGTGGTCGAGGCGGTGGTTACGAGCCACCCGAAAGCGTCTACCTCGAAATCGATGCCGCAAAGTTACGGGTGCGGCAACCCCGTTGTCAATAGGTGACCTCCACTAATTTTGACAGGTCACGGATGTGTAGGGTGAAGTACATGCCCTCATGCTCTACGAGCACCTTGTTCTTTCCAACGAAGCCTTCGATGTACGCTACGTTGTACGGATGCCATCCGCGGACTCGTACAAAGTCGCCTTCGGTGAACGTTACACGTGTAGTGATTGTCTTGGTGGCTTTCGCCTGTGTTGTTACTTTCATGACGTTGAGTTTTAGGGTGTGACTGATTGCGTTTGACACCGCAAATCTACGGCGAACGAAATACCGAAATCAAGTCGAAAAAACTGCGATTTTTGCTTAAAAACAGGCAAAAAGTACCTATTTTCTGCGAATTTAGCTTAAAATCAGCGTTTTTGGCCGATTGCATAACTAACTGATTATCAGCGAGAAAAAGTTAAAAAAAAATCATTTTGACCGGTCTCGGCGGGTGGATTCAGACCTTCATCCTGACCTTATCGTGCTCATGGAATCGCCCTGTATACACTTCATCGAAGGTGTAACCGAGTACGTCTGCACAGGCACACAGGTAGCGAAACGAGAACCTGCTGAAGTGACCACGAACGGCGGAAGATATCGACTCCCGTCGTACAGGAAAGCCATAATCCTTCATCATACGTTCGAACGGAAGATAACCTATCCCCCTTGCATCCAAGACACGTTTGAAGTTAGTCCAATACGGACGCATCGCTTCAATCGCCTGTATCTCGTTGCGCAGGAGTACGTCAGGAGAGTAGTTGTTTGCCTCCCTGATTCTCCGCCGTGTTTGTGGGTGAAGTCCGCTCATTTGTTGGGTGATAATCCCCGAAATTTACACAAAAATCGCATTCGCCCGACTGACTGCTGAACATGTTCCCCCTGACCTGCTCCTGACTGGTATATCGTGACTGGGAAAC
>OGWK01000016.1_pt1 | contig 11935 bp, 12 predicted proteins | sample 1576011 | NCBI WGS metagenome assembly OGWK01 (sample SAMN07581539, study PRJEB24739) | freshwater metagenome | reverse complement strand
ACGATACTGCGGCAACAAGTCCATATCTTGTAGCTAGCGCACGTGATTTCCTACGAATCTCCCCTACGGTCTTCAAAGATAAGAAGATCGCACCGTGACTGAGGAAGACTGTAAGAGTAACCACGCTACCAAGCAAAGAATATGGATTTAGTAGATTGAAAAATCCACCTGTGTATTCCAGATGTCCATTTACCTTTTCAATAGGAACACCGCGGACGATGTTACTGAACGCGACTCCCCAAAGAAGTGCCGGGATCGCACTTGAGATAACTATTGCAATATCCCAACGTTGGCGCCATTGTGCTTTGCCATATTTACTTCGATATTCAAAAGCGACACCACGAACAATTAGACCAACAAGAATCAAAAATAACGGTAAGTAAAAACCGCTAAATAGCGTTGCATACCACTCTGGGAATGCGGCAAAGGTTGCGCCACCAGCGACTAATAACCAAACTTCGTTTCCATCCCAAACTGGTCCTAATGTAGTTATTACAGCGCGGCGATCAGCTTCATTTGATGAAACTTGAGGAAGCAACATTCCAACCCCGAAGTCGAAACCTTCTAGAACGAAATAACCAACCCAAAGTACTGCAATTAGCAGAAACCAAATTGTCTGTAGCTCCATTTCTACTCTCCCTTCCTAGTAACTCATCGCTAGTGGTTTTTCAGAATTACCGCCGATTTCTGTCGGTTCGGTATATGGAACATGCTCATCTGGACCAAGCTTGATTGCGCGAAGCATGATCTTCATTTCTATCGCAGCAAGTACGCCGTATAGAACTACATAGCCAATTAGCGTTGTCCAAAGTGCGCCTACTCCAACTTGTGGGCTAACACCATCTGCAGTCTTAGCAAGACCAAAAACTGTCCATGGTTGACGAGCAGTTTCTGTAAAGATCCAACCAAATGAATTGGCAATAAGTGGTAAGAATGGCATCCAAACCATTGCTGGCATGAACCATCGACCACTCGGTATGCCCCGTTTTCTCAATTGATACAGGGTGATTAATCCAATTAGAAATGCAATAGCACCAAATCCAATCATCAATCGAAAGCCCCAATATGCAACTGGAATGTTGGGCTTGTAATTGCCTGGGCCAAATTCCTGAGCATATTTGTTTTGAAGATCGTTAATGCCTTCAACAGTTCCATTTAAGTCACCGGTTGACATAAATGAGAGCAATTTCGGAATACCAATCTCAAATACCGGGCGCGATCCATCTAGAGTCCCTATAGTCAAAAGTGAGAATGGCGCTCCACTCTCAGTGTTGTAAAGCGCTTCAGCTGCAGCCATCTTCATAGGTTGCTGTTCGGTCATAACACGCGCCGACCAATCTCCAGTAACGCTAACAAAGACGAAACTGACCATTACAGTGACTAAGCCCAATTCAATGTTGGAGTAAGTACCTCTTGATTTCGTTTTTTAGCAAGCAACCAGCCAGAAACTCCCACCATGAATGCACCTGATGCAAATGCAGCGAAGGCCATAGTGTGAGCAAATGTGGCTAACGCAGTTTGCTGAGTTAACACTTCAACAATACTGGTAAGTTCAGCACGATTCTTCTCTGGATTCATCACATAGCCAACTGGATGTTGCATCCAAGCATTTGCAGCCAAAATGAAATAAGCCGAAAATAGCGTTCCAAATGCCGCCGCCCAAATAGAAGCGAGATGAATTTTCTTTGGCAATCTATCCCAACCAAAAATCCACATACCTAAAAATGTAGACTCCAAGAAGAACGCCAATAATCCTTCCATAGCAAGTGGTGCGCCAAATATATCCCCAACAAATCGGCTATACGATGACCAGTTCATGCCAAACTGGAACTCTTGAACAATTCCGGTAACGACACCCATAGCAAAGTTGATCAAAAATAATTTGCCAAAGAATTTTGTGGCCTTCAAGTATTTTGCATTACCAGTGCGATTCCAAGCGGTTTGCAATCCAGCTACGAGAAAACCCAAGCCAATTGTGATTGGAACGAATATAAAGTGATAGACAGTTGTGATGGCGAATTGCCAGCGCGCGAGATCTAATGAGCTCATATGCACTCTCCTTTTTGCATAGAGCAATCATCTGTCAAGATTTGCTGCTGAAAGTGCGCTTTTCCCAGTGCGCTTGCTCACTGACGAATTTTCTACGCTCAAATTAGCTCGTCCAAAACTCTTTTGAGTGCTAGCACCTGCTAGGTTATGGCTTACTGCAGCGCCGCAGTTTCGTGAGAGGAGCACTGCGTTGGCCGATGAACACAACGATGATGAAGTAAATGACGAGATCATTACGGAAGAAATGTTGTGGGAACGAATACCTGAAACTCACGGTATCGATCGAGCGAGCACGTACTACGAATTAAGCGCGCGAATCTATGCGCGTGGCCAATACGACGAAGCTTTAGCTCTTGCTGAAACTGCCCGCGATATTTATTCAGAATTAGGATCTGCGGCCCCAACCGAAGGTTTGGCCCAGGCGTATTCCGCAATTGGTTACAACTTAAATCAACTCAAGCGCATGAGTGAAGCCGCAACTGCGATGAGCAAAGCGGTAGAGCTGCTGCGCGAAAACAAATCTCCGATGGCGCTCGAACTTGCCTGCACTTTAGGCGAGTGGTGGTTTAGCTCCAAGGAGTACCAGAACACAATCGAGTGTATGGAAGAGTGCGCTCGAGAGCATTTGATTGACGGAAATGAATTAGGTGCCGCCACAGATTTCCATTTGATTGGATGCGCATATCGCGAATTAAAGAAGTACGAAGAAGCGCTAGAAGCGTTCTATGAAGCTCGCAAATATTTCAAGACTGCGCGAGAAGTCATTCATGTTGCCCGCTGCGACCAGAAAATTGCGCATTGCTACACCGAACTTGGTGATGCTGATTCTGCTTTAGCGGCCGCCCAAAAAGCTGTTGATGTCTTCACAACCGCCCACGATCACCGCCGCCTCACCTACGCCTCATTCGAGCTAGGTAAAGCTCAAGTTCTTTCTGGTGAAGTAGATGAAGGGCTCAACACCCTCGAAAGAGTGCTCGATATTGCAGCTGAAGCTGATCCCAAAGATTTTCCCTTCATTATCGCTATTGAGCGTCGAATCGCTGAGATTCTGCACGCCCAGGGCCGTTCCGAAGAAGCGATTGAGATTGAACGACGCATTACTTCCATCTCCGAAATTCTTGAAGATTAATTTGAATTAAAGTGTCACTTCCTGATCTCTCATTCCTCAAAGATCGCGACACTCTCATCATCACAATGGTGTGCTACGGAAATATTTGTCGATCTCCCATGGCGGCTGCGGTTCTCCACAATAAAGTTGCCAACATCGAGAAACCCAAAATTGTTGTGGATTCTGCCGGAACTTCTCATTGGCATATCGGACAAGGACCAAACCCACCGTCAAAGCGAACGTGGGAGAAAGCGGGCTATACGTTTAATCATGTTGCATCGCAATTCAACTACTCACGTTTAGTTGCTGCAGATCTCGTGTTAGTGATGGATAACCATAATCATCAAGAAATCTCAAAATTTGTTACGAGTGATGAAGAAGAGAGAAAGATTTTTTATTTACGCGAATTCGATCCAACGAAGCCGGAGTCTGTAGAAGTCCCAGACCCATACTCGCTTCCGGATGAAGCATTCGACAATGTTCTACAGATGGTGGAAAAAGCCACGGATGGACTAATCAAACAATTACTTATGTAAATGCTGCATCGCCCAGGCATACATTGCTATTGCGCCAGCTGCTGAAGCATTCATAGAACGCGTCGAACCATATTGGGAGATTGCTAGCACTTGTTTGCAGATCGCTACCGCTTCATCAGACATTCCAGCTCCTTCTTGTCCGAGGAAAAGGACGCAATCGCGTGGAAAATCAGCGCTTTCAATGGGGGTCGAAACTTCGACATTATCAATGCCAATAATCGCTACTTTGTTTTCGTCGCACCAGGCTTTGAAATCAGCCACTGTTGGGTGATGAATGACAGTTAGATATTTGTCGGTCACCATCGCACCGCGACGATTCCAATCACGTTTACCAACGATATGAACACTTGAAACATTAAATGCGTTCGCGGTGCGCACGATCGAACCAATATTGAGATCGTGCTGCCAATTTTCGATTGCTACTCGTAGTGGATGTCGCTTGGTGTTGAGGTCAGCAACGATGGCTTCTACTTTCCAATAGCGATATTTATCAAGGACATTTCGCCGATCACCATTTTCCAATAGTTCCGGATCGAAATGTTCTTCAGTCGGCCATGGTTTGGGGTGGGGTCCTACTCCAACAACGGGATAAAACTCACCAGGACCGATTTCGGGTGGTGGCAATGTCATAACGTGGCGACTATCTTCTTGGCTTCATCAACGATAGATGCTTCATGAGACTTTAATTCTTGACCGGGATAGTCATTTCCGTGCGCAAATGGATCGGGCAATTGTGTGACACCAGAAAGTTCTTGCAGTACAAAGAGACCACAGAACGGTGCATAGGTCGCGTTATATCCACCTTCATGTGTCATCATCAATTTTCCGCCACATACTTCATCGGCAATGTCCATCAATTTTCGAGTCATTACTCGATAACCCTCAGCAGTCACCAGCATTCGGCCGAGTGGATCAAACACAGAAGAATCAAATCCAGATGCGACACAGATAATGTCAGGCTTAAATTTTCTGATTGCAGGGATCACAACCTCATCAAAAGCATAGTAATAACCACCATGACCAGTTCCTGGAGGAAGTGGAATATTGATATTTGTTCCGACTCCGACAACATCAACATCGCCAGTATCGTGGGGATATAAGCGATTTTGATGGAGTGAGATAGTTAAGACATTTGGATCATTAAGAAATATTGATTCGGTTCCATTTCCGTGGTGCACATCCCAATCCACAACTGCAACCCTTAAGTTTTCGCCGTGAGTTTTCTTTGCAACACCGATCGCAACCGCCATATTCGAGAAGATGCAATAGCCCATGCCGCGTTCTCGGACTGCGTGATGACCAGGTGGGCGAATCAAGGCATAACCATTGTGTACTTCACCGCTGAGAACTGATTCAAATAATTCGATTGCACCGCCTGCGGCCATTGCGGCAATGTCATAACCTCCGCGCGCAAATGGCGTTGTTAAATCTCCGCCATCACCGCCAAGACGAGTGGCTGATTCTTTTTTGATTCGAGCAATATGTTCTTTAGTGTGAACCGTTTCTAACTCTGTTTCACTTGCTTTTCGAGCGGGTACTCGCACTAAATGATCAATCAAACCTGAGACCACGATTAGTTCATGAATTCTTTTCTTGGATTCTGGATGTTCATAATTCATATACGGCTGAAGTCCTGCGCCAGGATCTGAAGGCATATCGCCAACAAAAGTCCCAGTGTCATGCCAACCAAAAATCTCGTGATAGACATACCCGGTGCGCATAGAGCGAAGCCTAAAGGGAAGTTGGTTACCTGCCTATATTGCTCTGGGATTAGTCTGGGGTTGTTCATTTCTATTTATTAAACAGGGCCTCACCTTCCTTACTCCCTTTGGAGTTGCTTTTGGTAGATGTGCGTTAGGAGCTTTGACTCTCACTATTTATCTCAAGATGAGAAAACTCAGCCTTCCGAGCGACCCACGAATCTGGTTCAAACTCTGGGTGGTTTCATTATTACTAAATTCAATACCTGGAGTTCTATTTGCTCAAGCCCAGACTGAAGTTACATCCATTCTGGCCGGAATCATTAACGCCACAACACCGCTCATGACTCTTCTGGTGATGCTACTTATCTTTCGTGATGAAAAGATTACTTTCAATCAGATTGCCGGACTGATTATTGGTGCACTAGGAATTGCTACTGTTTTTGGGATTTGGAATGGAGTGGGAACTAATCCTGTTTGGGCAATTCTCATGCTCTTGGCCGCTGTTTTATGTTACGGAATCTCCTTTCCGTATTCGAAGCGATATGTCATTCCGCTACAACTTCCTTCTGAAGTTCTGGCTGCGACGCAATTAATAATGGGGACGATAACTTTGGTTCCCTTCTATCTCATCGATGGAATTGCAGAAGATGAATATCGAGTCATTCCTTTGCTTTCGATGCTTGCATTAGGAATCTTCGGTAGCGGTTTTGCGTATATCTGGAATTTTCACGTGATCAAAGGTGCGGGAAGTGCTATCGCCTCTACCGTCACATACATCACGCCATTAGTGGCTGTCATCATGGGGTTGCTCTTTCTCAATGAGCCGTTGACGTGGAATGAACCCATCGGCGGCCTGATTGTTCTTCTAGGTGCGGCGATATCTCAGAATCGATTAGTACTCTTTCGACGTGCGTAAGGGATTACTCGCTCTACTAACCGTAGTAACGCTGGTGTTGGGAGCTATTCCCAGTCATGCGCTCCATTCTCTTGAGAAGTACATCAGTGCAAAATCATTAGCGTCACCAGGCTTACTGATTATGAATCCCAATGATGGGAAAGTTATCGCAGAAAATTCACCTGATTCGCTCCGGGTTCCTGCTTCGGTTCTTAAATTAATTTCCACAAGCGCAGCTCTTCATTTTGTAGGACCAGATAAGACCTATTCCACGACAATTTACTCCACTGAGCAAGCGAGCACATTCATCATCAAAGGAACTCTCGATCCATGGTTGACAAGTAATGTAACTCGCGCAAAGAAGAACGGCCAGATATTTCTCCCAGCACTAATTTCCAAAGCCAACACTGAAAATAAAAAGAAAATTACGATTTACTACACAGGTATATTCGAGAAAGATAAATACGATCTCAACATAAATCTTAAGAGCAAAGGTATTCGCGCAACATTTAAGAAAATAGAGGGTGATGCTCTCTCCAGTAAAGCGAAGAACGAAGTTGCGTCTTTCACCTCATTACCAGTATCGGAGATGGTGAAGTTTGCGATCATGTGGAGTGATAACACTCTGGCAAACAGATTAGGGAATTCTGCGGCACGAAAAATCGGTTACGAAACAACGCCTGCTGGATTGACTAAAACTTTCAAACTTGCCCTTGAAGAGATTGGAGTGGACTCAACTGGTCTGAAAGTCGAAGATGGGAGCGGTCTTTCTAAAGCAAATCGAGTCTCAGCAAAAACTATTGTCGAACTATTGATGAAGATACGAAATAACCCACGATACGAATCGATCTATGAGGGTATGCCAGTCGGTGGATTGACGGGCACACTTCAGAAGCGATTTGTTGAAACTGCACCGCATGCAATCGGTCATGTGCATGCAAAAACAGGGTGGGTAAATCGAAGCGTGACGATGGCGGGCTACGTCGATGACGGGGAGACAGAATTTGCTTTCGCAATTCTCGCGGATGGAATTACGCCGACTCTTGGCGCACGAAACCGCGCGCGAGCTTCGATGGATCGATTACTTGGGGTTATTGTGAAAGGGAATCACTAAAGACTTTTATGGCGCCGCCATAACAGGCAACCCAGACACGTTTATGAAGTGGTTCGTAAGTTATACCAATAGGTTCGTTACACGCCTTTATCTTCTGTAATACTTTAAAGTCACTTGTTCGTACTTTTGAAACGGTGTCGCTAGTGTAATTGACGACATATAAAGCAGTTCCGTCGGATGCAATATCAAGACTGCGTGACGCAGAACCTGTCTTCACTGACTTGATTACTTTCTTCGATGCTAGATCGAAAGCAATGACGCGACCCGAACTGTTGAGCGTTGCGTAGAGCGTGGAATTATCGGGAGATAAAACAATGGCACGTGGATTAGAACCAACCGTAAGAAGCTCACGTTCGAAAGTCGAGAGATCAATCTTATGAATCACCGATCCTCCCATCTGGGCGATATAAGCGAACATGGAATCTTGTGAGACAGTAATTCCACGGGGATATGCACCAATCTTGATGGTCTTAACAACTTTCTGTGATGCCGTAGAAATGATTGTTAAATCATATGAACACCAATTCGTGACAAGAACATATTTATTATCTGGAGTTACATCGACGACTTTGGGGACTACGCCTACTTTGTAAATTGCGCTTACTTTCCAATCAGAGGTATCAATCCGATATAGAAATGAGCGGTCGTATTTATCGGAAGGATTACAGACATCAGTTCCTTCGCGATTAAAACCTTTTCCGTACATGGCGTAATTGGTGACGTAGAGATATTTACCGTCAGGTGAATATGCCCCTTCGACGGGCGCGCCGCGATGGATTCCGGAATAACCGCTTACTCCATAATCCGAGAGTTTTACAGAATCAGGAATGGTTTTAATCAAATCGAGTGAATTCGCATCGTAAATTGTTACCGAATGGCGATACATCATGTTGTGCGCAGATACATATCCAGTTTTTGATGCACGTACTGACTTCGGAGATATATCTCCAGTAATTGTTTTCTCAAGCTTCAACTTTGTGGATTCTGATTGCATGTCAGCAAATGAGGGCGTTATACATTGAATGAGAAGCCCAAAGACTATGGCCCATCTCACCGGAATACGCATGTCCGCAATCTACAGGGTAATCTCGCGATGTGTTCTCGCCATATATCGCGTTAATGAAATTACGAGTGGTAGAACTTCTTCTTGTCACAACACTACCCGCGCTTTTCTTAGCAGCAGATGGAATCCCACCACTAAGTATCACAATCGCAACACTTGTGGGTGGAACGCTTGCAGCCGGTGCAGCAAATGCATTTAACATGGTGATCGAAACGGATATCGATCAACTCATGAACCGAACTTCAAAACGTCCAATAGTTAATAATGAGATTACGGAAAATCAGGCTCTGGGATTCGCAACTGTCATCACAATACTTTCGCTAGCGATTTTCTGGTTCTTCACAAATCCTCTTGCAACAGGGTTAACAGTCAGCGCGATTGCTTTCTACGTATTTGGGTACACAGTGGGATTAAAACGCCGAACATCACAAAACATCGTCTGGGGCGGTATCGCAGGATGTCTGCCGGTTTTAATTGGATGGGCTGCAGTCAATAATTCTTTATCGTGGACGGCGTTTTGGTTCTTTATGGTGATATTTTTCTGGACACCTCCACATTTCTGGGCGCTAGCAATCAAATATAAGGATGACTACGCAGCAGCTGGAATTCCAATGTTGCCAGTAGTTGCGCCAATGCGAAAAGTTACCCAACAGATCTGGTTCCACACGGTGTGCATGATTGTCACATCGATTCTTACCTTGATTAGCGCTGATTTATCACTCTGGACTTATCTAGTAACTGTCCTACTTGGGGCAATATTTGCATTTCAAATTCGAGATCCAGAGAAGAATGCCGGGCCAATCTTCCACGGCTCCATTACTTATTTGAGTATTTTCTCAATCGTCCTCGTGGCTGGAGTCTTCGTCTAGTTCATCATCGTGGTGTCCACGACCATGATCTTCATCAGCATCATCACGATGTTCTTGTTCTTCATGTTTTCTATGGTCATCAAAATGTTCTGGCTCAGTACCTTCATCATCGAAATCACGGAGTTGGGGCTTTGTGGAAGGAGTGATCGTTGCTTCGGGAGTGACAATGACATTTCCCTTTTCAGATCCAATTGCGGGCGGTTTGAAAGCAAGGAATGCAAGAAGCAAGATGCCAGGGATTATGAAAACAAGTTTGCGTTTCATTTTACAAACCTGCTTTCTGGAGCGCCGAAGCTAATGAGCTTTGGAATCCAGTCGAAGTATAAGTAGCTCCGCTGATTCCTGAGATATTTGCTGATTGAACTTGGAGCGTTTCTTCTTGTAGCCAAGGAATGACTCGGCTCGAGATATTCATGGACTTTCGATCACCATTGGGATATTGCAGAGTAGTAACGTCGGTAATTTTTCCATTAGTGAGAGTAATTTCCACTTGTACTGGCCCCCAACGAGTTTGGGAGGTATCACCCTTGAACGTTCCAGTAATTCCAGAACTCTGTTTTGTGGTCGCAACTGGAGTGGGCGACGCTGTCACTTCTTGAGTGTTTTGATTTTGAGTTTGAGATGTTGTCGATGTGGTTTTGGATGAAGCTTTCTTAGAGCTCGAAGTTGTAGGAGCTGGTTGCGCTGGAGACTGTTTACTATTTTGAGTAGTTGTTTGTGTGGAGCTTTGTGGTTGTGGCGTGGCACCAGAGGGCGCAATGGTCGCGTTGAGTTGGGGTGGGTTGTAGCTAACAACGCCTACAACTCCAGCAACAGTGCCGGTTACTAGTAACGCGGTTTTACGAATCATTCTCTCTCCTTACTGCGCGTGATACAGAAAGGCTTCGTGGTGCACACGATCTTTCGGTATTCCTGCGGATTTACATGTCTCAATGACATCGTCAATGAGGCTTTCTGGACCACATACATAAACGTCGGAATCTACGAATCTTGGGGCGTACTTCTTGATGGTGTTTTCGTTAATGGGGTAGTCGGCCCGAGATCCAACCAAGTAATGAACGTTGACTGATCTATCCCGAGCGAGTTGGTTAAGTTCTTCTTTGAGCACCAGATCAGCTTCACTTCGTGCGCGATATAGAAGATCAATTGTGGTTGCATCGGGAATTTCATCGATAATCGCGCGAAGTGGTGTGATTCCAACGCCGCCGCCAATAAGAGTTACATGTTTAAATTGTCGGGCCATATCTCTTGTGAATATTCCGTATGGGCCTTCGATAATAACTCGAGTTCCGATTGGAAGATTTATGAATTCAGAGGTTGAGTCCCCGAGAGCCTTTACGGTAAACCTAAGTTCAGTGTCAGTCGGGGCGGCGCTTAAAGAAAATGGATGAGATTCATGCCAACGATCTTTAGTGAGGAATCTCCAATTAAAGAACTGTCCTCCCTGGGCGCGAAGCTTTGAGATATTTCTTCCAGAGATATACATCGAAACTACGCCGGGTCCTTCAATTACCACTTTTGAAAGCTTGAGTTTATGGCGAAGTGAGCGAATGGTTGGAATAGCGATTCGCCAGGTGACGATTGCGATGACCACCGCAACATATAAGCCAATCCAGTACGCACGATTAAGTGGATGGCCAATAAACATTCCACCAGTAAGAATTTGGTGCATAAACGAAAGTGCAACTCCAAGATATGTATATAAGTGAATTACCCACCAGGTTTCATATTTGATTGAGTTGCGAACCGTTTTGTAGGAAGTGATTCCTGCCATGATCAAAAGCACTAATCCAGCGAAAGCTGGGAGCATCCACGGATAAGTGGTGACCATGATCCACAGTTCTTGGCCAATAACTTTTCCTTCCGAGCCTGCGTAGCCAAGAGCTACAAGAAGAACGTGAAGGGTGATCATGTAAAGCGCATACGGCATGGCTTTTCGATGCCACACAACAAGTCGATCGTGGCCAAGTGCATTTTCGATCCAAGGAATTCTGGCGATAAGTAGAAGTCCGATAATCGAAAGATAAGAACCAGTAAGTGCAAAAAAGCGAGAGATTGTGGTGATGATTGCGTACACATCAGCAAAATCGCCTGCAGTGAGAGTCGTGATTTGGACTGTGAGAGTAAACCCAAGACCAAGGCCAGTAATTAAGAATGCTTGGTCGCCAATCAGACGCTTACGAACCGCTTTCACTTGAGGACCTTTTCATATGTATATGTGGGTTTGCTGAGAGCCACGTGAGCATGAACTTTGATTATGGACGCGCGTACGACCATGCTCGATCTCCATTTCTATCTACTGCCCAGAAACTGTAATTCTGAAACTCTTCATTACCTAACCAATTCACTGAATCTCGGCCATCAACAACTAGAGCAGTAGCGAGTGCATCTGCGAAACCAGCATCAGGTCCGACAACTGTGGCCGCTCTTGAACCAACGGCTGGGATACCAACACGTGGATCGATGATGTGCGCGCCACGTTCGTAGGTTCCGCTCGATGCGATTGCACCATCAAATAGCTCATATGTTTTTGCGATTTCATTAGCGAAATCTGGATGGCGAATTCCAATTTTCCACGTCTGTATCGTGACTGGGAAA
>OGWK01000015.1_pt1 | contig 11986 bp, 11 predicted proteins | sample 1576011 | NCBI WGS metagenome assembly OGWK01 (sample SAMN07581539, study PRJEB24739) | freshwater metagenome | reverse complement strand
GTTTCCCAGTCACGATAAGAAGCCAACTTCCCAAATAGAAGGTCTGTAATAAACCGACCAGGATGATGGAAGATAGTCGCGGTACAATGAAGAAACGATGATCACAAAACGCTCGAACCACATACCAATATTCACGACAATACTCATGATGAAAGTAAAGGTTACATTTCTTCTCAGCTTTCTGAACCAGAACAGCTGTGGAGAAATCACGTTGCACGTCATCATCAACCAATAGCTCCATCCATAAGGACCCGCAATTCTGTATTTAAAGAATATATCCTGTTCAAATGGTACCATGCTGTACCAAGCCATGAACAATTCAGTGAGGTAAGCACAACCCACAATCGATCCGGTCAACACAATCACCTTGTTCATTGCTTCGATGTGTCCGAGTGTGATGTAATCCTGCAGATTCATTACTTTCCTTGTGATCAACATCAGGGTTTGCACCATTGCAAATCCAGAGAAGATCGCACCAGCCACGAAATAGGGCGGGAAGATGGTGGTATGCCAACCCGGAACAACAGATGTTGCGAAGTCGAACGATACGATGGTATGCACCGACAATACAAGCGGAGTAGAGAGTCCTGCTAATACAAGTGATAAACTCTCGTGGCGCTGCCAGTGCTTGGTGCTTCCGCTCCAACCAAAGGAAGCGATGCCATACAAATGCTTGCGCAATTTTGTTTTTGCGCGGTCTCTGATGGTAGCCATATCAGGCAACAAACCAGAATACCAGAACAATAAAGAAACAGTGAAATAAGTTGAAATCGCAAATACGTCCCACAACAACGGTGAATTGAAGTTCGGCCACAATGGTCCGCGTGTATTGGGGTAAGGCAACGTAAAGAAAGCCATCCAAACCCTTCCCATGTGGAAGATGGGGAACTGACCCGCACACATTACCGCAAAGATGGTCATCGCTTCAGCAGCTCTGTTTACACCTGTTCTCCAACCCTGACGGAACAGCAACAAGATGGCCGAGATCAAGGTACCAGCGTGACCAATACCAACCCACCATACGAAGTTGGTGATATCCCAACCCGATAAGGATGAGAAAAACTCCACCTACAATAAGCCCAGCAATCGGGCTAAGAAGTGTTGCACCAGCAGTGATAGAAACTGCACCTGCAAGCTGAATAATCGTAGACATATAAACCTTTAATAGAAAAATTGTGGTACAACTGTTTCCATTCTACCAACAGTTGCGCGATCTACCGCCATGATAGCCCCTACAGCAGCGTCAATCTTTCGAGGCGAGTTACGGGCATCCTTCTTAATGTGTGGCCCTGCTGGAGTCATCTTCAATACTGCATTATCAAGATGGCGTGCAAGTGTAGGATTCCCGTCATGCTCAATGCGGTGTTCAACAACCGCATCATAAAACTTGGCACACGCTTTAATCATGCGAGAAGGTGACTGTGGGAACTCAACCACCGGAAAACCAGCATCCTCAAGAACCTGCATAGTACGCGCCCACCGGAACGGGTCAAACACTATCTCCTGAACATTTGAATATTGTTGGCAAAAGTCAACAATAGTTGCCTCAACATCCCCAATGTCTACACGCCAATCATCACTATCAGCATCTAAATCTTTCTCCCACGCCTTGACTAGAAACACCTGCACCGGCTCATCATCTTCAGAAATAGTCGCGCCCACGATAACAGTCGAGTCACCACTAAACGAACCATCCACACCTAGTATCACTTTGGTATCAGATGTGATAACAACCTCACCAGCACACTCAGCCCATGCACCAGCAGGCAACCACGCCTCAGCAGAAGAAACCCACTGATTCAAACGCTTAGTACGAAACTCAGCTTCCGGCGTTCTACGAACAGCAGACTCAAAATCTTGCACCGCCACAATATCCCCATAACCAGGATTAGCAATTTCCCACGCTTCAGGCAAACGATGATCCATGTCAGCCGGTGCTTCCCACCACGCCATAAAAAAAGCAGGGTCAATAATTTCACCAGCAGCAATCTTCTTACCGTACTGATACAACGAGTAAGCAATCGAGTCTTTACCTGTAGAGTCAGACTTCACCCCAGCAGTAGTAATAGCAACCAGTTGCCCAATCTTGCCACGGTTCCCCATAGCCAACGAGAACACATCAAACAATTCTCTATTTCTATGAGCATGGAGTTCATCCATGATAACCCTGCTGGGGTTCATTCCCTCTTTGGAAAAACTTTCAGCAGAAACAACTTTGAAAACAGAATTAGTATCAGGCACAAAAATAGAATCCTTATACACCGTCACCATCTCAGCAAGCTCAGATTCTTCAACCATGCGCTTAGCCTCACCAAACACAATACGAGCCTGCTCCTTCTCAGCAGCAACAGCAATAACTTCACCGCCCTGAATACCCTCAGCAATCAGCGAATATAAACCAATCGCGGCAGATGATAAAGCACTCTTACCATTCTTACGCGGCATCCCAATAAGAGCAGTCTGCGCAAGTAGCCCACCATCAGCATCACGCGCATACAACCGATACAGAAGCTCCTTCTGCCAGTCACGCAAACGCAACGCCTCACCAGCCCTACCAGCAATACCATCCTTACCAATAGAACCAAACGCCTCAGCAAACTCAATAGCAAACTCGCCATCACCACGAGCAATAGCCTCATCACTAACAGGCGTCAAAACAGCAGGCGGCCAAGAAGTCATTTACCAGCCTGAGCCTTACGATCCATCAGCTCCTCAAGCTTCGACTTAGTTTTAGCAGACACCAAACCAAGACGAGTACGATCAGCCGGCGAAAAACCCAACAACGAAAGCCCATTCACAATAGCCTTCTCAGTCTCCAACAAACTCATATTCACAACACGAGACTCAGGCTCATCCCAAAACCTACGCGACAACTCATCACGCCTATCCATCTGACGACACACCTGAGTCACCAAATCAACATCAGTCCGAATAGAAATCCACAACTCGCCAGCACCAAAAATCTTCTGCCACAACGCCAAACCAGACTCACGCAAATCAGCAGGCGGCTCAACATACCCATACTCCATAGGCGCAACCGCATCATTCAAACGCAAACCACGCTTACCAGGATTCCCCTGCAACAACTTCAACTCAGCAGGCTTCGGAGGATTAGGCATAATAGTTCAACCTTTCCTTCATAACTTCAACAGCATCAAGGTTTATATCTCCAGTAATAAAACGGCGATTATGTTTCTGTGCTACAGCAGCAGTAGTGCCAGAACCGCCAAACGGATCAAGAACAAAATCATCTTCTTCGGTATGCACAAGAACAAAAGGCTCAATTAGCTTCTCAGGCTTTTGACTGGGATAACCAACTCTTTCAGAAGATAAATTACTCAAAGTTATATCCCACACAGAAGCAACTTTTTTAAAGCCCTGATAACCAGGTTTAGGAGCTTTACGTTCAATCAAAGGCACAGCATCAGCATTAAAGAAAGGCTTATCTACAGACTTACCAAATAACAAAACAGTGTTGTGCTTATTAGCCCACCATTTAGAACCGCCATTACCCAAGCCAAAAGTCCAAATAATTTCTCTATGAGGCACAAGCCCAAACTCAAGAAACAAACAATAAACCTGATGCACAGCCCTATAGTCCAAGCAAATAGCAATAGTGCCATCAGCCTTAAGAACCCTAGCCATCTCAGCAAGGCGATAAATACAAGAGAAACAACAATCTGATTATCGAACCTATCCCTGACCCAACTATCAATTGTGGCAAACCAACCGTAGGTGAGAGCCAGAATCATTACGATAGTTGAGAAAGTAGATGAATAGAAGCCGAAGTGAGTTTTCTCAGCACTATAAGCGATTGATCGCTCCCGCTCGGTAACGTCATAGAGACTTGCGATTTTCGGGTCTAGCGGATTTCGAGCTGTACTTTGATTGAGATTATCGAGAAGTGATTCGACCACATAAGCCAGAACTACGATGATAACTAATACGGTAAGGAGCATTTACATAGGTTAGCCGATAGGATTTCAGCATGTGCAGATTGATGGCTTTTTCAGCTCGTACTGAAACTACTCTGCCGTCGTTTATGGGTAGCGCTTTTCAGGAGTTTGTTGAACTTTCTAAAGTGCATGATGATTCCTGGGGTCTGGCACTCTCGAATGGAAGCACTGCAACTCTCACCAAGAAAGCAGAAACTGCCGCGTTAAGTTCTAGTTTTCAGGAGACTATTCAATCGGCGAATTCCCTAGAGCATCTGCATCTACTTATGAAGTAGGATTGCCTATTACTGTTCAAGCAACAACTATGCCAATAGATTTAAAGATACAGTCTGGTACACGATTAGGCTTTAAGAAACGCATTGTAGAAGTTAATGCTTTAGTTTATGAAACACAAAACATGGTGATTAATGGTATAGAAGTTCCATTTAGATCATTTGACACAGCTGCTATTTTAGATGCTGATGTGCCAGATTATACAGGAACTAAAGTATTACATGGCATTTTAGGGTATAGTAATGAAGCAAAGATTACTATTACACAAAGCGCACCATTGAAATTTACATTATTAGGATTAGAATATAAAGTAGGAGTCCATCAAGGAACATAATTATGTCTTGGCAAATAGCATTATCTGTTGGTTCTACATTAATGAGTGCAAGTCAAAGCATTTCTCAAGCAAAGAGTCAGGCGGCTATGTATAAATTACAAGCTATGCAAACTCAAGCGGATGCAGCTCGTAAAGCTTTAGCGTATGAGCAAAGAGCTAATGAAACATTACGTAAACTTAATAGTGCTAATGCAGCTACAGTGGCAAGAGGTTTTGCTGGTGGCGTACAAGGCTTAGAAGGATCTTCTAAACTAAGAGTCACAGTGAATACTAGAGATGCTGGTAGAGACTATGAAACAGATTTAAGTAACGCAGCCAATGCATTGCTTGCTGGTAATGCGCAGTCTGATATCTATGGTAATGCTGCTGATATAGCTACACGCGGTGGTTTATTAGACGCAGCTACAAAAATTGCTACTGGCGGATACGAACTTAGCAAAGTATATAAAACAAAAGAAGCACCTAAAGAACCACCTAAAGAACCACCTAAGGCTTAATTATGGCAGACAATCCAGAATATAGAAGACAAGGCATTCAATACGAAGGCGCTCAACCTTATGATCTTGCTAACCTTAGAGAATCAATAAAGTTATCAAAATCAACAGAAGCTGGCCTAAATAGAATATCTGAGTTTGCATTTAAGTCACAAGCTGAAAGAGCTAAAAAGGCTGGCTTAGAATATGGGGTAGCTAACCCACCTACTATTACTCAAATATCAGAAGCTCAAGCAAAAGGCAAAGATATTAAAGAATTATTCTCTGAGGATTATACTGTCTTTGGAGAAGCAGCTAGAGCTGGACAGGCATCAGCATTAAGAACTGATCTTGAAGGTCAGGCACGCGATGAGTTTAGTAGAATCTCTGCTGGCATCAATACAGCTAATATGTCTGAATTAAACATCCAAGAGATTAGAGGTAATTTAGATGCCATCATACAAGGCCATTCCAAAGTATTAGCACAATTAAACCCAGAAGAATCTCTTAGATATAGACAATCTGTGACTGTATTAGGTCATGCTGTATACAAAACAGCACTAGATCGTATTGAGAATTTAGTCAAAGCAGAAAACATTGTTAAGGTAGATGAAAGTATTAATACACTTAAATCTAATATCCCATCTTTACTAGATACATATCCAACGATTGAGGAATTTAAAGCTGCATTGTCTTTAGAAAAGAATAGCATCAATGAAAAGATGATGAATATAGATCCAAATAAAATACCTGAATATACAAAAGAAATAGATAAGGTTATTAAGACTGCTGTAATAGATCATGTTGGCAAGTATATTTTAAATGATCTTACATTTGCTAATACTCCAGGCGAAGCAGCTATGAAGATTTTAGATGGCCAAGCTGGAGATAAGACTCAATTACTTAATGAATATTTAACAACGCCAGAAGATCGTATGGAAGTTGTTAAGAAACTTACAGAGAAAAAAGTAGCACAAATTAATCTATTTGAATCTGTTGAAAAGACAAACAAGAAGTTAAAAGAAGAAGATTATCGACTTGTAATGAAAGATTATTTTGAAGGTAAGGTTGGCCCACAAGAAACTATTAATGCATTAAGAGCTAAAAACATACCTATTAGCAATGATGAATATAAAGCTATTATGAATGCCCAAGAAGAAACACCAGCTAACTTAGAAGTTTATAGCAAAATGATTAATCGTGTTAATGTTGATAAACTAAGCGTTGGAGAAATTGATGCGGCTGCTAAAGCTAATCGCATTACTTATAAACAAGCATTGGCTCTTAAAGACAAATACTTTACTAGATCAGATAGTGACAAAGAAATTACAAAAGGTGTTCTTAATTACCTTAATATATCATCGCCAGACATGTTACTTATTAAACAAGAAAAAGATCCTATTGTTGCAAAAAGTATTGTTGCTATTAATAAAGAAGCAAATGAGTTAAGAGAAAAAGGATTGCCTGTTAATATTCCAGAACTTGTTAATAAACATACTGCTCAGGCTGTTGAAAATAATTCTACGCAAGAATATAAAGATGCTCAAGATTCTCTTAAAAGAATCACTCAGAAATATAAATTACAATATAGCGAAACAGCATATAAACCAAAAGACTTTGATAAAAAAGATATGAAGAAGTTAATGTCAGATGAAGATAGACGTGAGATTAAAAATGCAATAGGAAGGATTAATGCATTTAATCAACAACAAAAAGATAAAGGTAGCTTTCAATGAACCTAGATGAAAGATTTGCACAGTATAAGTTAAATGCTTATATGCCAGAAGAAACTGTCATGGCTCCAGAAGTTGTGGTTACGCCAGAGCCTGTATTGCAAGATGTTCCACAAACTAATCTTGAAAAGGCATTAGAGAATACTGGTATTACATTAGAAGATATTGGTAATGCATTAGATAGTATTGGCAAAATTAATATCAAAGGCGTTGAGATTGGATTACGTGATCTATTGCCATTTGTAGGTAGTGTTGAAGATGGCAAAACAGTAGGAACGCCAGCTGCACTACAAGCTGCTGGTCGTGGTGAAAGCTTAACAAGAGGCAAAGGTATGGCAACTGAATTAACTCAAGATGCTAAACTTATGGCTGCTGATATACTTACTGCTGGTGTTGCAGTTCCAGCTGTTAAAGGTGTTGCTAAAGGCATTAAAAAATTAACAAAGGCTATTAAATGACAATCGACAATAGACCATTAGATCAAAGACTAGATGCATTAGATAATGCTAAAGAGGATTTGAATAAAGTAACTAAAGAGTTAGATCCGATTAATAATGCAGATAGTGTATTAGAGTCGTCTATACCTTACACTACAGAAGGTGATGTTATGGCAGATCCTACAAGCATTCTGCCAGACACAACAGATCCTACATTTACTGGTGAAAAAGTTGATGTTGCTATTAATCTTAAGAAGCCATTAGACATTGTTAAGAAGATTATTACAAAAACATCTAAAGATGTAACGGATGATTTAAGCAAGCCATTAGCTGTGCCTGGACAAACTGTTAAGAAAAAAGGTAAGTTTACTGTTATCCCAGAAGCTGGCGAAGAAACTACAGAAAAAGTCATTAAGCAAATGGCTACACCAGATCCTAAGGGTGAGGTTGATAAGCTACTTTATGATCCAACATCATCATTAGACTTTAATAACTTAGGCAAATCTATTACAGATACGTATGATTTAGCTAAATACGAAAAGATGTCATATAAAGACATTATTGCGTCTATTAAAAAAGAAGGCGTATATGATGAAAACTTCTTAGATTATGTTGTCAATGCTAATGCAAAGACTATTGCTGATCCTAAACAATTTGCAATGCTTCCGTATGTGGCTCGCAGTATTCAAGATAAGAATGTAGAGTTATGGGAAAAGTATGTAGCTGCTAAAGCTAAAGATCCATTAAGCCTAGAGACTAAAGACTTAGCTGCTCAGTTCGCATTAGGCATCAATATGGAAGGTAACTTTATGAAAGGTGCTGTAGGCAAACGTAGAGACGTAGCCCGCACATTTGGTATATTAAGACAAGCTTATAAAGAATCTACCATAAGCGCCAAAAGAACAGAAATGCTTGATAAAGTATTAGAAAGCTCTGGCGGCTTAGATAACATTGATGATCTTGGCAATCACTATATTGCACTTAATTCTGGCATGGATCGTGCTTTAATGGCAGAAAAAACATTATATGGTAATGCTAAAGACATTTGGTATGCTACATGGATTAATGGCTTACTATCATCACCAGTCACCCATGCAAAGAACATTGCTGGTAACTCATTATTTGGTATGTGGCAAGTTCCAGAAAGAACAGTAGCTTCTGTGCTTGGCAAGGGAAGATCAATCTTAACTGGCAATAAAGATTACATTCAAATGAATGAAGTAATTACACAGGCTCAAGCTATGATGACAGCATCTACAGATGCGTTTAGATTAGCTGGTAAAGCATTTAAAACAAACATGCCAACAGATCCATTGACTAAATTAGAAATGACTAAGATTGGTCGTGATGACTTCAATCTTAATTTTGGTGATAGTATGTTTGGCAAAGGTATGACAGAAGCTGTTAAATACTATGGCAATATGATTACTATTCCAGGCAGAGCATTAATGGCAGAGGATGAGTTCTTTAAAGCTATTGGTTATAAGAGTGAATTAGCTGCATTGGCTAGACGTGAAGGTAATAAGAAATATGATGAGCTTATTGCTTCTGGTGTAGATGTTGAAAAAGCTAAGTTGCAATCTACAAATTATATGGCTGACTTGTTAATTAATCCTACAGATGAATTACATGAAGCAGCAACTAAACAAGCTAGAACAGTAACATTTACTGCTGAACTTGAAGGTGGTTTAAGAGCTGCTAATCAAATTATTAACAAAGAGTTTCTTGGTTTTCCATACATGAAGCTATATTTACCATTCGTTAGAACGCCAGCTAACATTGTTAAAGAAACATTATCACGCAGCCCAGCTGCTTTAGTATCTCCATCATTCTATAAAGCTATTGCTGCGGGATATTGAAGCAGATCAAGCATTAGCTAAGGTTACTTTAGGTAGCATGGCTATGTATGGTATGTATCAGTATACATTAGGTGGAAACTTAACTGGTCCAGGTCCTACACGATATAAAGACTTAGAAGCATTAAAAGCTACTGGATGGCAACCATTCTCATTTGCATTAAATAAAACTGATGTGAGCGATGAAGATATTGCTAAGTTTAGTGAAGTGTCTAATGTAAGTGTAGGTGCAGATAAGGTCTATATCTCTTATGAATCATTAGGTCCATTGGCTTCATTATTAGGTATGTCAGCCGCATCTGCTGAATACTCTATGCTAGATCCAGATGAAGAAGGATTAGATGCGTTAGCTATGAATGGTGCTATTGGCTTATATGATTACATGAAGAATCTTGATATGCTTCAAGGCATCAGTGATTTGCATGATACATTTGCTAGTGACTCAACTACAGCTAAACGTAAACTATATGACATACTCACAAAGGTATCGCAAAAAGGCACAGAGTTTGCTTTAGGTGGATCACCAGTCATTATGGTAGATGGTACAGTTTCAACTGGTACATATAGCTCTCTATCAGCTACAGCAGAAAGATATCTCAATCCAGAAAAATCTAATGTTATGAGAGAAGAAGTTGTATTAAGAGATGATGTTAATCCATTCTATGAAGGCTATTGGAAAGCGTTAGCTCAGATTAAACAACGTAGTCCACGCATGAGTGACGACTTGCCACCAGCATTAGATCCATTAACAGGATTTGAAAAGAAGGCTGGTAAAGGTAACTTCTATGAAACATTTAGTCCATTTAAAACCTCAGAAGGTAAGCCTATTGCTGGATATGCTACGTTACTAGAGTATGGTATTCCAGCTTATATTCCACCTAAATCTAAAGATGGCGTTATGTTATCTGCTGACCAATACAATAGATGGATAGAATTGGCTACTGATAATGGTAAGTTAGAAAAACGTGTCGTTAAAATGGGTGAAATGTATAGACGTATTAAAGGCATGGATATGTCAGTAGCTCAAAAAGCTATAGCTAATGAGATATCTGAAACTTATGGCAGAGCATGGCAAATGCTAGCCAGAGAAGATATTGATTTACAAAATGCACTGGATGAGGTAAAACAACAACAACAAGAGATGGGTATTTATAAAAGGTAAAAATCATGGCTGATTATGCAATAACCAATGTAGCAAGACGTGTGGTCTATACTGGCTCGGCTGGTGTAGGGCCATATGCTTTTTCGTTCCCTGTATTAGTCAATACAGATATCGCAGTATATAAGAATAGCACACTTCTTACATTAACAACAGATTATACTGTAACGATTAGTGGAACAACAGGCACAGGATCAGTGACCTTAGTATCAGCCGCTACAGGCGCTGATCGTATTACCATCGTAGGTGCAAGAGCTATTCAACGCTCAACAGACTTCGTAACGGGTGGTGACTTCTTTGCTAATACCCTTAATACAGAACTAGACTCTGAAGTGATCTTTGTTCAGCAAGTTGCTGAAACAGCAGAGCGTGCATTGAAAGCGCCTGTGACAGATCCTACTACAATCAACATGACATTGCCATTAAATACTTCACGTGCTAATAAGACATTAGCATTTGATTCAAGTGGTAACCCTATCGTAGGTGAACAGATTGGTGACTATCGTGGTAACTGGGCAGCTGGTACAGCTTATAACAAACGAGACCTAGTTAAAGATACATCTAATAATAACATCTATCTATGCGTAGTTGCACATACATCAACTGGATCACAACCTATCTCATCTAATGCAGATGTTGCTAAATGGTCTCTCATTGTAGACGCTGCTGCCGCTTCGACAAGCGCTGCTAATGCTGCAACAAGTGAAACCAATGCAGCTGCTAGTGCTACCTTAGCTAATGACTGGGCTACAAAGACTTCTGGTCCTGTCGCTGGTGGTGAATACTCTGCTAAATATCATGCTAGTGCTGCGGCAACATCAGCCTCTAATGCAAGCACATCAGCTTCTAATGCTGCTACATCTGCTTCCAATGCTTCATCTGCACAGACTGCTGCTGAAGCTGCACGTGATGCAACACTCGCTGCATATGATAACTTTGATGATCGCTATCTTGGTGCTAAAGCATCTAATCCAACACTAGACAATGATGGCAATGCACTGATCGCTGGTGCTTTGTATTTCAATACAACTGTTCCAGAAATGCGTTTATATACTGGATCAGCATGGGTAGCTGCATATGTATCTGGAGCTTCATATCTTGCTGCTGCCAATAACTTATCTGATGTAGCTTCTACATCAACAGCAAGAACAAATTTAGGTTTAGGCACACTAGCTACATTAAGTCCATCTGGCACAGCTAATAGCACAACATTCCTTCGTGGTGATAACTCATGGACAACAGTATCAGTCACACCTACTGCTGTATCAGATCAAGCTAACTCATCAACAGGATACTTTGATCTACCAGCTGGCACAACAGCACAAAGGCCTGTAAGTCCTTCTAATGGATATATGAGAATAAATTCAGATACAGGTAGTATTGAATGTTATTATAATAGTGCTTGGCAAACTGTTTCAACAATAGGGTGGACAGCACAAAATCAAATTAATACCAACGCGATGACACATAGTCTTGTTAATGCAGGTGGCACTGGATTACAAGGAGCGGGAAGCACAACTATCAGCACATATGGTGCAGCAGCACCTAGTATAGCACCAGGGACAGTGTCATATACATCTACATACTTTAGTACTCATGGTGGGCATACCGGTAGCAATAGTTATCCTATGTATTGGGCAGTGTATTTAGGAACTGTCAAGGCAGTCAATCAATTAGTTACTTACGTTCATGGAAACTCATGGGGATACTTTTTATTAGAAGGTTCTAATGATTGTGGTAATAGCGGAAGTTTTGCTACAGCCGG
>OGWK01000014.1_pt1 | contig 12750 bp, 48 predicted proteins | sample 1576011 | NCBI WGS metagenome assembly OGWK01 (sample SAMN07581539, study PRJEB24739) | freshwater metagenome | reverse complement strand
TTCTTTATCAGATATAAAAGATTTCAATTTGATTTTGAGTTGATGACTTTACTTCCACGCAATCTTGACTGGTATCGTAAGAACAAATGACTGACCTCTCTAAACTATCTTACAAAGAACTTCAACAACTTGAAAAACAGATTGAAGAACGAAAACAGACACTGCGTAAGTCAAAGGATTGTGTTGAAGGATATAAAATCACCTTCTGTGTGAAGTTTAATCCTGCTAAACATGAATATCACGAAATTGGTACTCCCGATGAGTTCGGTCATTATCTGGCAAATGATGTAGCAAATCTAATCATCAAAGATTTTGGTCTTCGTCAATCTGATGTAAGTGGTTTTGAGGTTGAAGAGATGACTGATGAGTATAAGGTAGAATGGAAGGACTTTTGGGAGAATGAAGAATGACTGAAAAAGTAAAATTTACACAGGTTACAAGAACCATTTGTCCTATAACAGGAACACATTACTTGGATGCCATTGATACTGAAAATCAGCACTGGATGGCAGAAATGAGAAGTGATGTGGAGAAATGGTTAGTATTCACCAGAGTATGGCACAAAGACGCACAACACCCCTATGACTAAAAACTATCGCATCAAGAAAGTAACAGACGGATATTCAACCAGTTATTATCCACAACACAAAAGATTTGGATTGTTTTGGTATAATCTATTTGAAGACGAATATAGGGGTGGTTCTTATCCTACATTTGAAGAAGCACAGTGGCACCTTTGTAACTATTTGAGAGAACCTGTGATAGAATATCTGTCCTTTGATTGTGGAGAAAACTAATGAAACTAACAGCACTAGAACTCGCAGTTATTAGTGATACTCTCAATCATTCTTTGACTGTCAAAGGATGGTTTGGATTTACAGAGGAATCAAGAACAATTGTGCGAGATAAACTAATTGACATTATGAATGAGATGAGTGTAGAGGTTATCACAGACAAATCAAACTTTACTATTGATGCCGACGCAGGTGTTTGAAATGACTGACCTCAAACTTTGTAAAGATTGTAAGTGGTATAAGAAAGATTGGTTTGAACACCTCACTTATGGTGGAGACCGATTTGATATGTGCCGCAATCCAGTAGTGAGTGGCAATCTGGTGACTGGAAAAGTCAAAGGTGGTCGTTTTTGTGATATGATGAGATTGTCTTACGGTAGATGTGGTGAAGAAGGTAAGTATTGGGAGGCACGGAAATGAGTTCTTATATTTCCTGCTATAATGATAAGAGAGAACTGGAACACTTTGAAGTTCCTGGACCTGTTTATGTGTATATCATTCAACTGGAAAATGAAATCAAGTATGGTTCTGGTGGTGTGAAACGACTTTATCCTTTTAGATTTGGAGAGAATACAAAATGAATAAACCTTATTTGCTGATTGCTGGAGAAAATTTTTACCCTTCTAGGGATACTGGTGATTGGATTGGGTGTTTCTCTACCTATGAAGAAGCAAAGGCACAAGTAGAACCCAAAAACCCCAAAGGATATACCATAAATGGATGGGAATGGGGTTGTGATTGGTATAAAATTGTAGACCTTCGTGAATGGACTGAATAATGACTGAACCAACAGACACAGAAATCCTTGAGTTTCTACTCAATCAGTTCAAACCACATTCTCTTAAAATGAATGGGGAGAGTGATTGGGTGTTTATAAATACTGGATTTCCTATGAATAGAGCAAAAGGTAAAAGTGTCCGTGATGCTGTGATTAATGCTATGGAGGCAAAATGACTGAACCTAAAAATTATTTTACACAAAGAATTCCTGCATTTATTGACCCACGAGGAATGGTATCACAAAGTTTTGAATTTACAGATACACAAGAGTTTTTAGAGAACTCATATATTAAGCATTGGTCTGCTGACGATGCTACTATTATGAAATCTGAAAATAGGATAATTGTAAAAAAAAGTAGTGGTAGGCATCATTTGATTGGTTGGGTAAGAAATCCAGATAGTGTAAATCTTCCAGTAGTTAATGAGGATGTAGAATGACTGACATAAAAACCAAAGCAAAGAAAGTATTTTCTGCTTATTATGATGACGAAGCACACGACCCTACCATCAACCTCACTGATGCTTTTCGTGAGGTAATCAATCAACTTCAACAATCTCCTGGTGTGATTATGTGTGCTGATATGTTAGAATTATGTGAGGAGATTGAAAAACTATGACGGATTGGAAACCAACAGAACAGAACATAGGACAACCAGTAAAGCCTTCTGGGGATAATTTACCATATCCTTATACAAGTTCTTATATTCATAATCCAGAAGTCATTTGTGAGTGTGACTTGTTCGGGCAAAAACAAGTGGTAATCTCATTTCATAAAAGTGATAGTTTTTCAGTTCCAAACCGATGGATTAAATTTTGGACTAAAGTATTCTTCAATAGCAAATGGGATTTTAAGAAATGACTGAACCAACAGGATACAAACTAAGTCCAGAGAAATTAGCATCAGCACGGAGAGAACTTCTCCCGTATTTGTTTCGTAATTTTTATTATACTGAAGAGTTTGAGTATTTTGATTTAGTCAAACCATACTTGGATATTCCAGAGCCTCCTAAAACTCTGGAGCAAATCTCACAAGAACTTGATGAGAAGATTGATGCTCTTATAAAGACAACAAAAGAAAAGTTTGAGTGTTCTAACTATTTTGCTGGAAAAAGATATAACGAAAAGTTTGATAGGATTATTGAGAACTTTGAGTATGCGAAGAAGAATGGATTTTTCCCTCAAATTCAAACACTTACTCTTGATTCCTCCAAGTTTGTTGCGATTGGTAGTTCTTTGGAACCCTCTTTTGTAATCAAACAGGGGAAAACACACGAAGGTTATTATACGAATGGAAACCGTAGGTATTTGAGGTATTATATGCCTGATAAACCGAATGCGATTGTGAGGTTCTTTATGAAAACTTGTCTTGGTTTTTATTGGATTGATGAGAAGGACGGATGAGATACTACGAAACCAGAACTTACGAGCACCAGTGTGACTTTGATGCTAAAAACAGAGCAGAAAAAGCATCACAAGATTACTACAAAAAATGGATAAATCTTCGTAAAGAAGTAAGAGAACTGGTAAGAACTCAAAACATTTCTATTACACCTGAATTTGCTAAACTGATTGGAATGAAATGACTAATCCACTCCTACAAAAATACGAAGAACTCTACGGAAAGAAGGAAGAACCAAAACCACAAAAGACACACACAGAAAAACTGAAAGAACTTCGGGATACTTCTACTATTCCAATCACAAAACTCACAACTCACGATATTGATAGTATTAACGATAGTTTCTTACAGATTGCCGAAAAAATAAAAAACAAAGAGGCACAAGTAACTTCTATGAATATGGATTATGAACATCAAACTCGCACACAAAGAATTACTTTTGAGGTTTTGACCAATTTTTGAACTGGCACAGGGAGACCCCACAAGGTCTCCTATTGGTCTATAATACACTCATAAGCAACCAAACCGATGATTGACCTCTCTCAACTGACTGAAGACCAAATCAACGAACTTGAACTTCAAATCCAAAAACATAAGGAAGAACAAAAACACAAAGATAATCTAAAAAATCTAAAAGGTTATAAAGTGACCTTTTATATTAGGTTTGACCCTGAAAAGCATAAGGATGATGATATGCTTACAGATGAGGGAGAACTTGACCCTAACATTTTTGCTGATTATCTGTGTGATAATCTTGTTACAGACCTGATTAGGGGTTTTGAATTGTATGGTTATGAGGATGTGAGTTATCCTAATGTGGAAGTAGCAACACAACAAGATATTGAAGACAAGTTTTAAGGACACTTGAAGAACTGGCACAGGGACACTCCAAATGCCCCTGTGATGCCTTATAATACTCTCATACACAAAGGAACTCCAAATGCCTGTTGAAATCTACAACCAAGTTCGTATTCAACAACACAAAGATTTTTGGTATACAGTAGAAGACACCAATATTGATATTGGTTTTGATGGTTGCACCATTTCTTATTGGGAGTTTGTAAAGGATACTGGTGATAAACGAGTGCAACACATTTGTATGGAACAAGACGAAGCACTTGCTATTGCTGATGCCATCTACAAACTCTTCAAAAAGGACTGAAATGAAACTCACTAAACTGATTTTTGATTACTGGAAAACCTGGATGAGGCAACCAAAAGAATTTTGTCATACAGATGGAATATATTTTCCTTCTCATAGTGAGTATCCATTAGTTCAATTTTGGTGGGTTTTGAATGCTTCTTGGTATGAAATGAATAACAAATCACTTGCTTATACTTGGGCAACAAATCCTAAATTTTATGTTCCATTTGTTTGTCCCAAAGATTTGGAGGACACTTGAAGAACTGACACAGGGACACTCCAAATTCCCCTGTGATGCCTTATAATACTCTCATAGACAAAGGAACTCCAAATGTTTTCCGACAGCACTAACGACAAAATTACGGAACTGCGGGAATCACCCAATATTTCATCTTCTGATTTTACGAAACTTTATAGAGTAATCAAAGATGCTTACAAGGATGGATTTGATTATGGGTGTGTTCGTTCAAGAGAGGAATCAATTCCTCTTGGAACTCTTGCTGATATGACTATTCAAGAACTTGTTAATCTTATTGGAACTGATGATGACTGAAGAACAAATCCTACAACTTGCTGAAAATTATCTAACTTTTGAAAAGTGGAATGATATTTGTTGGAAGGCAGATACTCTACAACTTTTGAACTTTGCCCGAGCACTTTATGATGAAGGTTATGACTATGGATATGATGAAGGTTACAGTAATTGTTCTATTGATATGGGAGATGAGAATGTATGACTAACCTTTCTACCGAAGCACAAGCAATCATAGATGCTGCTGATGAAGTATTTTCTCACGGAGGAACAATTAGAGAGGGTTTTGCTGCTGCTCTCCGTGTTCTTGCTGATAATGTTGCCCCTGAAAATTATGCCTGTTTTTCGGGACATAGAGAATGGGATGAAGCACTTGAAACAAGAAATGAAAGTATTCGTGAGGCAATTTTAGATATTGCTACTGAATTGGAGGCAAACTGATGACTAACGAACAAATCCTAAAACTTGCTAAAACCTGTGGGTTTGATACATTCGTGGGTGAAAAAGATGATGGGACACAATCAGATTACTGGGAGTGTTGGGAACGACAACTCTTGAAGTTTGCTGCTCTAATCTACACAGAAGGCTTCAAAGTGGGTTATGATGAAGGTTGGGAAAGAAGTAATGTAAGCACCAAATGGAGTTCTGATGATGACTAAACTCACAGCACTTGATTTGATGGTAATTTCAGATACTTTGTATAGAACTCTTTCTATCGCAGGATTTGAGGGAACTCTTGGTGGATATACAAAAGAAGCAAGAGAAAATGTTGCGAATAAGGTTCAAACAATTTTGAGTAATATGGAAGTAGAACTAACTGTGGAGAAAACTGATGCCCAAGATGACTTATGAAGAATGGTGTGAAAAGAATCCAATTGATTGGGATGAGATTGAAAAAAATGATAATCCAGATATGTTGATTACTAAAACAGGTGTAGAAATGATGCATTATCACCTATACTTGTGGGAATGTAAAAAAGAAGAAGAAACAAATGACTGACAAACAACCAACTTGGGATGGGATTTACAAATCTCTTAATGTAGGTATTGTGAATGTTTATGAACTCACCGAACACTTGGATACACTCTACACTAAAATTTCTGAACTTGAAGCACGATTGGATAAAGAGGAAGAATACCGACAGGAGCAAAATGACTAAACTCACATCATTAGATTTATACATTCTCACCGATACTGTGCTACACTCCATAAGTCACGGTGATTATTGGACTGGTTCTTCCACAGAGGAAGCACGAACCAATATAGTCAAAAAACTTCAAATGATTATGAATGAAATGGAAGTAGAAGTATCTATGGGGAAAACTGATGACTTTACTTGAAACACTTGAATACTTTATCACAGAAACCGCAGCAGATATGGATGGTTTGTCTTGGGAAATCCGTGAGGAAACTAACTTTGAGGACAACAACATAGAACATTTGACTGAATGTTATGATTTCAATAAACAACTTTATGATAATCTCAAACAAATCAAATCTATTATTGAGAATATTGAAGCACTAAAATGGGCAGATAAAGTTTTAGATGGTGTTGATTTGAATAAGGAACTACCTGATGAAGAAACTACCTGATAAACTACAACTTGATATTATGTGGAGTGTTGCTACAAGTTCAGCAATAGAAACAAGACAGAAACCACATCTTATTTTTGCTAAACTTCTTTATGACGAACTTAACGACATTCAACCACTTGTGAAACTGGGGGACACTTGAAGAACTGGCATAGGGACACTCCAAATCCCCCTGTGATGCCTTATAATACTCTCATAAGCAACCAACCGATGACTAACAAAGAAATCCTTGAACTTGCTAAATCCTGTGGGTTTGATAGTTTTACTAGTGAAAAAGGTGATTACTGGGAGTGTTGGGAAGAACAACTCTTGGAGTTTGCTTGGGAAATCTATAGAAACTTTTGTGATGAAAAATGACTGAAACCAAATACCTAGTCAGTTGGAAATCAGACACTCAACGCACTCGTAAAGAAGCATATTTTGATACTCTCTGGGGTGCTGAAACTTGGTATAATGAGAAACTCACAGAGGGTAAGAAACCAAAACTCTGGCAGGAAGAAACCACCACTATTTTGAGGAAACTGAAATGACTGACAAAATTACACTGGAACTCACACTTGACGAGTTGAAAACACTTGATAAACATATTATGTTGAATGATGAGACCCAGATGGTCTTTCATAAAATTAGAGATGCTTACCCCAAACCAAAAACCCTGACTGATATTATCTGGAACTGGTGGGAAGATGTATTCACAACTCATAGTGATTGGGACGCAAAAAATGCTATTGAGGATTTGGTAGATAAGATTGAACTATGGTTGCCGAAAGAACAATCTGCTGCTGGGTCTCAAAATGCTTATGTTGAATGTACTGTAGAAGGTTTCAACGATTGTCTCAACAAAATCAAGAGTAAATTACGATGACTAAAGAAGAACTCAAGAACTTCAGTCCAGCATCTGTAGATTATTACCAAGTTGCCTACAAATACGATAGAGCAGACCCAAACGAGTTCCGCACACAAAAACATGAAACGATGAGAATGGCACTTGCTGGTGCTCACTTTCTTGAAGCACGAGGGCAATACACTATCATCTCTGTGACACCTATCTACAAGACCAATGAATGGCAAGAAACAGGAGATGGAGTATGACTGAACGAAACCTTACTTATGAACTTCTCTACACCAACTATGTTGACATGGAGAATGGTGATGATGTAGAATCAATTGACTATCGTTCTTTGATTCATATTATGACAGAGATGATGACTCGTATTGAACAACTGGAAAAGGACAACGAACTTCTGAAATCTTATGCTTGGGAACAATGACTGAACCATATCCTGATGAGATGTTTGAAGAAGCAGAACGTAGAGAACTTGCAAACAAATCATTTGAAGAACTCACCAAAGAAGAAAGAATCAAACTTGCTCTAGAAGAAGTTGATTGGATTGTGATTGGTGGTCAAGATGGTCAAGAGTTTTATGGTTCTATTCAGTTTATTCGTAAAGTATTGAAGAGTTTGGTATGACTTATTCACTCAACCCAGAAGCAAAAGCATTCTCATATACGAGAGAAGAACTCTTTGAATGTATCACCAAAATCATCGCACATCCTCATACTGCTATCACAAAACACGACCAATCTCGTGCTCTTGCGATTATGGTAGTGTTTGATGATTACTTCACCAATTACACAGAAAGTGATAATAATGGTGGATATTATGTTGCAGAAAGAGATGCAACTGATTTCACTGATTTTGTAAGGTTCAAGTTGGGTATTGATGATTATGATGCTGTTGATGTTGATGAGGTATTGAAGTGAGCAGATTTACAGAAAATCCTGATGAGATTGTGCTTCAAGACATTCAAATGTTTCACTTAGAAAGTATGAATGAACGCACCTTATGGATTGGTGTGTATACTGAAAGTGGTAAAACCTATCACTTGAATATTTCTGCTGATGGTGATAAACTGCGTTATTATTGGAGTGATGAGACACCTTGATAGATGTAGAAATACTCAAAGAATTAGACAACCAACACCTTACTGATATAATGATTCATCCAAAACATTATGAGGAAATTATGAGGTTTGAAAATCCAACAAAATGGGAACTCTTTCTTGATGGATTCCATAACTTCTGGAATTGTCTGGATTGTTATAATGATGGTGACGAATGGGGATATGATGATTTCTGGGAAAGTCTAAACCTAGGATGGTATATGGAATATATCTACCCTTATGATGATGCTTTCAATCCCACTACCTCACATGTTCGCCAGTTGAGATTGGATGCGAAACCATATGTTCATACAATCTATGTTTCAGAAGAAGCATATGATAAACTGGTAGAAGCAATCAATAAACCACCAGAGTATAATGAAAAGATTGCTAGAGTATTACAACGTAAAGCACCTTGGGATGATGAAAATGACTAAAGGTATTTTTATTTTTGTTATTGGCATTTCAATAGTTATGTTTGGTCTAAATGTTGGTATGAGTCATATAGAATCACAATCATCATCAGTGTCAAGATTTGAAGTGATTGATACTTATCAAGGATGCGATGTAGTACAATATCTTCCTGAATATTCTGGTAGATATTATTTCTTTCTGCACTGCAAGTGACAGTTGGGGAACCGTCCACTCTGCCCCCCACTCTGCCCTACTCTGCCCTATGATAAGGGCATCCTCAAAAGGACAATGACCAACTCAAATCTCTCCAAAATCAAACCCAAACTTCGTACTCAAGGTGTAGTATCTGGCAATTTTGGAAAAGCAAAAGTTAAAGCAGGTTCTCCAATGCGTGATATTGGAGTGACAAATGCTAAAGTAGTAAAAATAAATACACAAGATGATTATTTGAATCGGTTGCATCGTGCTTATGTAGAAACTGACGATGTAAAACTGAAAAAGTTTATTTTCATCGAAATTAAGAAGATTCTAATTCAACGAGGTGAGTGGTAATCAATGAGTAAATTTCAATCCACAATTTCCACTGTTGCAGCACTAACAACTATTTTTGGTGCAGCAGTTGGTGGATGGAAAATTGCAGAAAATCAAAAAGAATATAATCATCAACAACAACTAATTCACAATTTGCAGCAGCAACTTGATAATGGTGTTGAACCCACTGAAACAAAACAAATAGTAACTCAAGAGGAAGTTCAGCAACCTCCAGTAGTTCAGGTAGAACAATCCCCCGTAGTTGTTCCACAATCTCCAGCACCTCCACTTCCCCCACTACCACAAACTGAAGAATAGATGTCTGGAATAAAAACTGAATGTGAAATCCAAAGGGCAGTTAAGCAACATTTGCTTGATTGTCTGAAAAGACCTGAATACTATAATTATCCTCACGCAGATTTAGTTGCAGATTATACTGCAAAGATTGAAAAGATTGATAAGTTCCTGGAACTTTTTGACAAGTAATTTATTTTCTAAAACAATGCAATTTGATTTTTCTACGGTTAAAGACTTTTACACTGAAAACGTGACTGATGATGTCCTAAAGAAAGTTGGACTAACTGCTGGTATTTTCGCAGTAGTGATTGTTTCTCAAGTTCTTCTTCATGGACTTGTAGAGATTGTAGATAGCATCCCTGTGTTTAATTCTCTGATGCAAGTTGTCGGTGTTTATGCAACTATACGATTTGCAGTTGCAAACCTTACTACGCAACAAAAACGAGATGATTTCGCACAAGATATTCGGATTACCTACCAAAAAGTGGTTGGTTGATTGAATACATATGTATAACGATGGACGGTTTTTGCACTGTCCATCAACACTTGACCCAGCACTCTAAAGGTGCTATGATTACAAAGTAAAGAAATCGAGGTTATGCCCGAAACTTATCAATTCTCAGGTGATGCCATTACCTTTATTGGTCTGGTCGGTGTTATCAGCACTGCTATTATTGTTCTTACTGTTTTTCGTTCTTACTGGTCTAGTCCTTACCGCAAATGAATTATACAAAAACACTTCCCGAGTACGAAAAAGAACTCAAGGAAGCAAAGAAAAAGTTTGATAAACTCTCCAAGCAATATAAAAAGTGCAGAAGTGCTTATCAAGCAGAGATGATGTATGATGACCTGACAATTCTCAATGAGGATATTTCAGAACTTCAACTCATTGTGAAAGACCTACGACAGCAAAAGAAACTTGCAGAAATTGAGTCTTACTAATTCATTTCATAAATACAAAACTATCAGGTCAAGATTGATGCTATCCTACGACCCATCAGGATTCTTTAGTAAAATCAAAAATCAAGATTTTGTTTTTGCTATTGCATATTCAATGATAAATTATTATGATACACTTCTTTCATTTTCTTGGAATGAAGATTGGCAAATTAAAACTTATCTTGAGGAACGAAGACAATATAAGTTTTACGATGTCTGACCTCACTTGTGCCACTAATCCTTCTGGCACATAACACTTTACAAAGCAACGAACATCTGCTATGATGTATTCATCAAGTCAAGGAGGTTTCGAGATGATTGACACTTGTATTCTTCACGATGATTACGAGGACTTTGCTCAAAAGTATCTCGGTATTGATTATGATGATTTCATTGGTCTTCAACTTGGTCTTCCTGATGAAGATGAGATTGAAATTGAATTTCCTGTAGGTGTTTAGTTTCTAGGAATGGGTTTGCCTATGGGTTGGAAATGTCTGACCGATAAAGTTACCCAAACCAAACAAACTTTAATTTTTTATTATGGCACGTCGTAACAAGTCTGCATCTCGTCAAATGGTTGAATCTCTCAAAGACCAACTCACAGAGTATTTCCGTGAAAATGTTTTTGATGATTATGACTACGAAGATTTGACTGGTTCCGAACTCTTTGAAGCACTTATTGAAACGTTCAAAGAACTTGAGAATGACCTTAAGGAAGAACTGAAACCGATTCAGTATGTGCTAAATAAACTTGACCCAGAGGATTCTAATTCTCAAGTTCTCAACGGTTAATTCTTACGGGCATCAAAGGTCCAAACTTTGAATAAGTCCCACACCTCCTATGCCTCTTAACAATGCACAAACCTGGAGGTTTATGTTTCAGTAGCTCAGTTGGATAGAGCATCTGCCTTCTAAGCAGTTGGTCGGGGGTTCAAGTCCCTCCTGAAACGTTAAACTTTTACTTTTTTTATTATGAATCAAGAAACTTCTTTCAATTTGTCTTACGATTGTCGCAATTCCGACACACGAGATGTAATTATGAATCTCACTCTTTGTTTTGATAATCCTTCAGAGGATGAGTTAAAGAGACGACTAAATGTATGGTTAAAAGCAATTGATTCTAATTTGAAAGTTGAATGAAACTCAAGGTCTTAAGTGACTTGCATCTTGAACATTTCGTTGCTTGTCAAGTTTATCCAGTCGGTGAGGGTGATGTTTTAGTTCTTGCTGGTGACATTCTTAATGCCAAGCATTTCAAGACTGATGGATATATTCACGCAGTCTATGATAGATTCCTAAATGATTGCAGCAAAAACTATGACAAAGTTCTGTATGTATTTGGAAATCACGAATACTATGGATACAATTATGAAGGTGCAAAAAGGAAGATAAAAGACAATCTTCCTAATAATTTTCATATTCTTGACAATGATACTGTTAAGATTGGAGATTGGAACTTCATAGGTTTCACTCTTTGGACTGACTTTAGAGATGAAAATGCTCTAGAGATGATGGAAGCAGAGTGCAATATGAATGATTACAAAGTTATTCGTATCACTCCAAAGTTTAGAAAACTAAATGCCAATGATACTCTCAACTTTCATAAAGAAAGTAAGAAGTATCTGTTGAATCAACTACAAACACTGGATGATAATGTATTTGTCATCAGTCATCACGCACCAAGTTATCAGTCGATTCCACAACAATATAAAAATCACGCAAATGGTGCTTATTGTAGTAATCTTGATACTCTTATTCTAAATCATCCACAAATCAAATACTGGGTTCACGGACACACTCACGATGCTTTTGATTATATGATTGAAGGATGCCGAGTCATTTGTAATCCTGGTGGTTATCCTGGACAAAATACAGGATGCAATCCAGATTTACTCATTGACATCTAGATACTAATGGAAGTATAATCTCTCCACTCACAAACTCATATGGATTACCTACAAATTGAACCACATCAAACTATACTTGTTCTAAACGCATCATATGAACCAATTAACTTTACTAATTGGAAAAGAGCAATTGTTCTTCTTATGAAAAATAAGGCAAGAGCACTTGGAAAGAGAGTGATTCGTTTAATTGAGTATATTAAATTACCATATGAAAAACTATCTCAAAACAAACCATCAAGGTCTTTGATATATAAACGTGATGGGCACAAATGTCAGTACTGTGGTTCTACTAAAGAATTAACTATTGACCATATTATTCCACGTTCTCGTGGTGGTGAAGATACTTGGGAAAATCTAGTTGTTGCTTGTATGCCTTGCAATACTAAAAAGGGTGATAAACTTCTTGAAGATACTAATATGATTCTTCGGACTATTCCAAGAAAACCAATCAACATAAAGCTATCGTGACTGGGAAAC
>OGWK01000013.1_pt1 | contig 12808 bp, 14 predicted proteins | sample 1576011 | NCBI WGS metagenome assembly OGWK01 (sample SAMN07581539, study PRJEB24739) | freshwater metagenome | reverse complement strand
GTTTCCCAGTCACGATATGAACCTTGAAAGATTTGGAGCAGCTCCGCGAGCATCCCCAAGACAATCCGATGTGATGATTGTTGCTGGAACTTTAACAAATAAAATGGCTCCAGCTCTTCGTAAAGTTTGTTTGGCCATTTCCAGCAATTCCATACCCAGCTCCACTGCTGTTTTCTCTCGATTTCCTGATTGCAATAAGATTCCGACTAATTCAGAGGTGCTTAGTTGCTCTACACCCAGCCTAAATAGTTTTTCACGCGGTCGATCTTCAGCGGACCAATCCCGTATTGCTTTTTTATGTGCCATCTTTCAAGTATAAGAGCCGAAAGGGGGAGTGACAAGACTGTGCATAGGTTTTTTTGATTCGCAGAAAATATGTCTGACCTGATTGATATCTTCGTGCCACATCCACACGATATCTCTGCTATGCAACATGCCAAAATCTTTTCCGGTACCGGCTCACAGCAGCTGGCGGAACAAATCTGTAAGCAATTTGGGGCTCAGATGGGAAAGGTCAATATCCAACGTTTTAGCGACGGGGAAATTTGTCCGGTTTATCTTGAAAGTGTCAGGGGGGATTATGTTTTTATAGTGCAAAGTACCTGCTCTCCATCCGACAATATCATGGAGCTTCTACTCATGATAGATGCGGCAAAAAGAGCCTCTGCCTACAAAGTAATTGCAGTGTTACCCTACTACGGATATGCCCGTCAGGATCGGAAGGATAAGCCCCGGGTAGCAATTGGTAGTAAGCTGATTGCCAACATGTTAGTGGCGGCTGGCGCTGATCGGGTGATTACAATGGATTTGCATGCTCCCCAGATTCAAGGCTATTTTGATATTCCCGTGGATCACTTGGACAGCCATGCCGTTTTCATCCCTTATATCGAGAAACTGAAGCTGGAAAACCTTACCTTTGCGGCCCCTGACGTGGGATCGGCCAATCGAATCAGGCAGATCGCCAGCTATTTCAACGCCGAGATGGTTATTTGCGATAAACATCGCAAAAGGGCAAATGAGATAGCCAGTATGGTGGTGATTGGTGATGTAGTGGATAAGGATGTAATCATAATAGACGACATCTGTGACACAGGAGGAACCCTTGCAAAAAGTGCGGGGTTGTTGAAAGAAAAGGGGGCTCGTTCAGTACGTGCGCTGATTACACATCCTGTACTCAGCGGCAAGGCATACGAGAACATTGAAAACAGTGTGCTGGAAGAACTGGTGGTCTGTGATACCATCCCAGTCAAACAGCAGGGAAGCAAAATCAAAGTGTTGAGTGTGGCGGACTTGTTTGCTGTAGCAATACGCAACGCTTTTGAGAATAAGAGCATAACCAGTCTCTTTGTGTATTCTCAGCTGAAAGGAAATTGAACCAATAAAACAAAATAGACATGAACACGATTACAATCGAAGGACAACTGAGGACCGGATTTGGCAAAGCAGCCACCCGCCAACTACGCTCTCAGGAAATGGTGCCCGGTGTAATTTATGGGGGTGCGCAGGAGATCAATTTTGCTGCTCCTGCCGCGGCTTTCAAAAAACTGGTGTACACGCCCAGCTTCCAATTTTGTGAAGTGAAATTAGAGGGTAAAACGTATCGTACTATCCTTAAAGACTTACAGTTTGACAAGGTGAATGACGATCTGATCCACGTTGACTTACTGGAACTGGTAGAAGACAAAAAAGTGATTGCAAACATTCCACTTAAGTTTGTTGGAGCTTCTAAGGGTGTTAAAGACGGAGGTAAACTAATTACCAAAATGAAGTCTTTAAAAATCAAGACCTATCCTAAGCATCTACGCGAGCAGATTGAAGTAAGTATCGATAATCTGGAATTGAATGGCAATATCCGTGTTGAGGATGTAAAGATTGCTGAGTATGAAATTTTGAACTCTCCACGAATTCCTATCGCTTCAGTAGTGCTCACACGTCAGTTGAAACAAGAAGAGGCTGCAGCTCCTACAGCTGCTGCTGCTCCTGCTGCCGCTGCTGCCGCGCCTGCTGCGAAAAAGTAGTGATTCGTCTAACGACAATAATGCAGAAAACCCGCCTCGTAAGATGCGGGTTTTTTGTTGCGGAAGGCCGATCTTTGAACTCCTCTTGTCTATGAAGTATCTAATTGTAGGTTTAGGTAATGTTGGGGATGAATATGCACATACCCGTCACAATATTGGGTTTGATGTAGTGGCTTCTTTTTTGCAAAAACATCAAGGAAATTTTTCTATCGGCCGGTTAGCATATCATGCTGAAATTAAGTGGAAAGGAAAAGTATTTGTTTGCATCTGCCCCACTACCTATATGAATCTCAGTGGTAAGGCGGTTAAGTACTGGATGGAAAAGGAAAATATTGATCGCGCTAATCTTCTGGTCATTGTAGACGATTTGGCTACTGCCCTGGATAAGATCCGCATCAAACCAGGAGGAAGTGACGCAGGCCACAATGGGTTGAAAAGTATACAAGAGAGTATAGGCACCACCGAGTATCCCAAACTACGATTTGGTATTGGAAGCGATTTCCCAAAAGGAATGCAAGCAGACTTTGTATTAAGTAAATGGAAAAAGGATGAGGAGCCGCTTGTTCAAAAAAAGATTGATGCGGCTGTAGAGGCGATCGGAGTTTTTGCCACACAGGGAATTGCCACAGCCATGAATCAGTATAATAATCTTTCATTCGCTTAATTCAAATGCTGCTATCATGAAAATAATTTGTATTGGACGAAATTATGTGGCACATGCCAAGGAATTAGGAAATGAAGTGCCTACGGAACCTGTTATTTTTTTAAAGCCTTCTACTGCAGTGCTCCCTCTTCCCGGTCCTTTTGTGATACCTTCTTTTTCGAATGATTTGCACTACGAATGCGAAATAGTGTTGCGGATTGCTAAAAAAGTTTGTTGTATTGATCTGGAAACAGCGGCTACTTCCTACGATGCCATGACAGTGGGTATTGATTTTACGGCTCGAGATGTACAACAGCGTTTAAAAGACAAGGGTCTTCCCTGGGAAAAGGCAAAGGCATTTGATCAGTCCGCCGTAGTAGGGGAGTGGCGACCTGCAGATCAATATAAAAACAAAAAGGATATTCATTTTTGTCTCTATAAAAACAAAGTATTGGTACAGCAGGGCCATACCGCTGCCATGATCAATTCCTTTGAAGCCATTATCTCACATGTTTCAAATTATTTTACGTTAGAGCCCGGCGATTTGATTTTTACAGGCACACCTGCTGGTGTAGGACCTGTAGAACCTGGCGATCAGCTGGAAGGTTTTTTAGAAGACGATTCATTATTTGACATTCTGATAAACTAGTTCCAACAGTACGATGCAAGACCTCGATTTACTCCGCCGTGCGTTTTCCCTGATGTGTCAGGTGCGAGCGATGGCATCTACCTACGAGGCCAATCGATCAGTTTGTACCTATGTTCATTCTACATCGAGGGGGCATGAAGCTATACAATTAGCGGCAGCCTTTCAGTTGCAGCCACAAGACTTTGTGAGTCCGTATTACCGCGATGAGAGCTTATTGTTAGGTCTTGGTTTTTCTCCCTATGAATTGATGCTACAATTACTAGCCAAAGCGGAGGATCCATTTTCTGGGGGAAGAGAGTATTACAGTCATCCCAGTTATAATGGCAAAGGGAAGCCAGTGATCATCCATCAGTCTAGCGCAACAGGTATGCAGGCTATTCCCACAACAGGCATTGCACATGGTATTCAATATTGGGAAGAATGGGTTCGTATTCAAAAAGAGAGAGGTGCAGAGATTGATAAGACGCTTCCTGCCTTTATGAAAGCTTCGCAAGCTCCTGTAGTGATTTGTTCCCTAGGAGATGCCAGTGTTACAGAAGGCGAAGTGAGTGAAGCCCTACAAGTGGCGGTTTTAAAAAAATTGCCTATCATCTTTTTGGTTCAGGATAATAATTGGGGTATCAGTGTAACGGCGAGTGAAGCCAGAGCAATGAATGCATTTGAATTTGCTGCTGGTTTTAAAGGGTTGAATCGGGTTCAGGTGGATGGTAGTGATTTTGAGGCCTCTTATTCAGTATTACAAGAGGTTGTAGGACAAGTTCGGAAGAATAGACAACCTTGTTTAATTCATGCACAAGTGCCTTTATTAGGTCATCATACCAGTGGAGTACGTAAGGAGTTTTATCGAACAGAAGAGGACTGGCAAAAACATCTGGCACATGATCCATTCCTTAAACTCCGAAAAAGATTAGTTGCCTTATTAGGTGATGAAGAAGAAGTACTTACAATAGAACAGGAGGCTATCGTGTTTATTGAAAAAGAATTTGAACGAGCTATCGCTGCAGCTGAGCCAGATCCTGCAACAGTTTCAGATCATATTTATGCTCCCACTCCAGTAGTGGAGGAGAGCGGAAAAAGAGACATGGGTCAGGGGCAAAAAATTCCCATGGTGGATGCTGCTTTATTTGCCATTCGAGAAATCATGGAAGCACATCCTGAAGCCATACTCTATGGTCAGGATGTTGGAAGAAGGCTAGGCGGGGTTTTTAGAGAGGCGGCTACCTTGGCGGAACAATTTGGGGATCACCGTGTTTTCAATACAGCCATACAAGAAGCCTACATTGTAGGTTCAACTGCAGGAATGGCGGCGGCTGGTTTACGCCCCATTGTTGAAGTACAATTTGCAGACTATATCTATCCTGGTTTTAATCAGTTAGTCACTGAACTCTCTAAGAGTTGTTATTTGTCGATGGGTAAATTTCCAATACCTATGATCTTGCGTGTTCCAATCGGAGCATATGGTGGAGGAGGTCCTTATCATAGTGGTTCTGTTGAATCAACCTTACTAACTGTAAAGGGTATTAAAGTAGTTTATCCTTCTAATGCTGCTGATATGAAAGGCCTGATGAAAGCAGCATTCCTCGATCCTAATCCAGTGGTGATGATGGAGCATAAAGGACTTTACTGGAGTAAGGTGCCGGGTACTGAATTTGCAAAAACACCAGAGCCTGACGCTGACTATTGCATTCCACTAGGGAAGGCATCCATTGTGCTAGATGCTGATTCTGTACAACAGGAACTAGGATCTACTTTGGTAGTGATCACCTATGGCATGGGTGTACATTGGGCTTTGACTGCAGCCAAACAATTTCCTGGACAGATCGAAATTATTGATCTGCGTACCTTGTATCCATTGGATGAGGACTTGATTTATTCCCGTGTAAGACAACATGGAAAAGTATTGGTTTTGACGGAAGAACAGCAACGTAATTCCTTTGCAGAGGCATTAGCGGGAAGAATTGCCACGCATTGCTTTCAATCCCTGGATGCTCCTGTGCAAGTAATGGGCGCCTTGGATTTGCCCGCTGTACCGATGAATATTAAACTAGAGCAGGCCATGTTGCCAAATCCAGAAAAAGTAGCGGAAAGACTCAATCAATTGCTGAACAACTAATCAAGCATTCTTTACGTCTGTTCGAATCTGTAATTCCTTTAGTTGTATTTCATCAATGGTAGCCGGGGCATCTAGCATTACATCTCTACCTGCATTGTTTTTAGGGAAGGCAATAAAGTCGCGTATGCTTTCACTGCCTCCTAAGAGTGCACATAGCCGATCAAACCCAAAAGCAATTCCTCCATGTGGAGGCGCTCCATATTCAAAAGCACCAAGTAAGAATCCAAATTTGTGCTGTTGTTCTTCGCTACTCATTCCAAGTGCCTCAAACATTTTTTCCTGAAGCTCCCGTTGGAAAATTCGTATAGATCCACCTCCAATTTCGTTTCCATTCAATACCATGTCATAGGCATTTGCCTTAATAGAAGCGTAAGGGTGTTGCAAATAGTTGGCCGCATCTTCAATCTTAGGATTGTTCTCAATCATCGTCTTGATCTGCGTTGGCTTCGGAGCAGTAAAAGGATGGTGACGGGCAACCCAACGGTTTCCTTCTTCGTCATATTCAAAAAGTGGGAAGTCCAGCACCCAGAGTAATTTATATTCATTGGGTTTGCGCAATCCTAGGCGCTCACCCATCTCCAACCGAAGCTCACTGATTGCTTTTCTAGTTCTCTCTTCTGCCCCTGCTAAAATCAGTACTAAATCGCCGGGATGGGCACTTGCTGCTACGGCAATGGCTTTTATTTTTTCTTGATCATAAAACTTATCGATACTGCTTTTGCAAGTACCATCAGCATTGTATCGAATAGTTGCCAACCCTTTCATTCCAATCTGAGGACGCTTTACCCACTCCGTTAATTCATCTGTTTGTTTTCGGGTGAACTCCGCAGCCCCTGGAATGGCAATAGCCAGCACGGTTTCTGCTTCGTCAAATACATTAAAGGAAGCTCCCTCAATTAAGTTGCGTCTGTCGTTTCGATCCTGAAAAACGGAGGAAGGTTTTTTTAAATTGAGGATAGGAATTTCAAATCGAATATCTGGTTTGTCATTCCCAAATTTCCACATGGCTTCCTCCCAAGTCATACGCGCTACCGGGTCTGTGTAGGAAATTCCTTTCACTTCCTGGAAGATGTGCTTGATCAAGCCTTCAAACATATTGAGAATGTCCTCTTGTTCTACAAAGGACATTTCACAGTCAATTTGAGTGAACTCCGGTTGTCTGTCAGCACGGAGATCCTCATCTCGAAAACATTTTACAATTTGGTAGTAACGGTCATAGCCACTTACCATCAGTAATTGCTTGAATGTTTGTGGAGATTGTGGCAACGCGTAGAATTGCCCAGGATTCATTCGGGAGGGAACTACAAAATCACGTGCGCCTTCCGGAGTAGATTTGATCAGGAATGGCGTTTCAATATCCAGGAAATTTTGCTGATGTAAATAATTACGAGCAGCCCTATTCACGGCATACCGCAACTCCAGATTTTGTCTAACGGGATTTCTTCTTAAATCTAAAAAACGATACTTCATGCGAAGATCGTCTCCACCGTCGGTGTCGTCTTGGATTGTAAAAGGAGGAACGGCGGCACGATTTAATATGGAGTAGGATTGAACATCTATTTCAACTTCTCCAGTGGGTAGCTGTGTGTTTTTATTACTACGTTCAATGACTGTTCCATTCACCTGGAGTACAAACTCGCGTCCTAATGGATTCGAATCTAGTTGTGAGTTAATCGTTTCACCAAATAGCAACTGCGTAACTCCATAGCGGTCTCTCAAATCAACAAACGTGATGGCACCATATTTTCTAACAGTTTGCACCCAACCCGCTAACTGCACTTTTTTTCCCTTGTCTTGTAAACGTAATTCTCCACAGGTATGCGATCTATACATAATCTTTCGGCAGTTAAGGTTTCAGAGGGTGGTGGTTCTTTTTAATTTAATTTCTCGAGGGCGCTGAATGAGGTAATAATGCAGCAAGATCACTGATCCAATGATAAAGGGGATCATGGAAAGTTGTTTCCCGGTGAGCCACCCCAAAAAAATAGTTTCATCATGCTTAATAAATTCCATGATCATCCAGGTGGAGTTAGCACAAATCCAAAAAGCTACGGCCAGGTTATGGGCTAATTCGGAATGAATATGACGGGTTCTCCATGAAATAAAAAGGGCTACGAGCAGTGTGGGAACAATCATTGCAATTCCCAGCACTTTCCATCCCATACACCAGCTCATATCTTTTATGATCCAAAATACAATATGAAGGTTCTCCATACGTCTGAATCGCGCCGGAATAGAGTAGATAGTTTCTTGGGGGTTTTGCATAGGTAACTTCGATGCGGAAAGGTAAGAAAAACAGCCCTTTTTATTGAAAACGAGTCCAATTAGCCTCCGGGTCAATGACGGTTCCCTTTACTAAATTTTCTACTAACTGATGGGCAAAGTAGGGGGCTAGCGAACAGCCTTTGGTACCCAATCCATTGAGTAGACCCCATTTTTTTTCGGGCGAATCAAAACCTACCAGCGGTCTTCTTTCCATAGTACCCATCCGAATTGCAGCACGCTGTTCCACTACTTCAAAAGGAATTGCCAGCCACTTTTCCAAGGCACTCACCGTTTGTTCTTTAAAGGAGCTGGTTGGGTTAGCATGATCAAAGCTCCACTCATAACTAGAGCCAGCCCACCAATACCCGGGACTGCTCAGCGGTAGAAGCGTTAATTTGTTTTTATAGACAAAGGAAGGAGGGAGGTCTGGAATTTTAAGTATCAAGGCCTCTCCCTTAGTGGGCGCGAGTGGAATAGTAGATGAAATTTGCCGTTCTTGTATACGAGCCCCATCACAAAAAATCACACGGTTACAAGTAATATCCTTGTAGGTAAATCCAGTGTTTGTTTCTTTTAATTGATGAACATCAAAATTATACGCTCCAATTTTTTCCAGGGCATGCAGCCGGTTGCGCCAACTTGATAAAAGTAATTGTACGTTGACTAAATAAGCAGGTCTGATCAACCCCACCTCATGACAATTATGAAACAAATCCAGTTGAATGGGGGAATGGCTTGGAATTTCAAGATAGTTTGGATTCTCGCTCACTCTTCTTGAAAATAGAGCTGCTGCCTCGGGATTGCCAAAACATTCAATGATTGGTTTTGACTCAATTACAGCTACCTCCAAACAAGCCCCCATTTCCTCATACGCAGTTCTGCAAAAAGGGAGTAGTTGGTCGGCTAACCATGTTTTTACTTTATTTCTTCCAGTAACCGGATTGATCAACCCTCCCGCATGACGTGATGCAGTATGTGGGTTTTCCTGATCGATTATAAAGTGGTCGATTCCACTTTTTTCCAGGTAGTAACTAAGCCAGGTACCACTGATTCCTTGTCCAATGATCAGCACCTCTGTTTTCATGGGAGCTTACGCTGTTCAATGATAAGGGATGAATAGGACGAACGTATGGGTGACTGTGTTGAGTCGGGACTGCTGACAAGTACTGGTGGAACTTGAAAGCGACCGGGATAGCGGGCAACAACTTGATAAGAAATTTTAAGTGGGGATGGGTTATTGCTAATCCACTCCATGTTTAATTCTTTGTCAGTTAGTTGAAGCACTTTTCCGGCTCCGGTATGTGTGCTTAATGTCCTGACCATAGCAGGGTAGGTTCCAGCGGGCCATTGCTCGCGTAAAATAATTTTAGGACTATTACTGGCGGGCATTTCAATTTCTACCAACAAAGTATCTCCTGTAAAAACCGTCGCGTTGTCTGCAAGTTGTTCCCTTTGCGTTTTTGAATTTTTTGTAGATAGCCGTACTAGTTTTTTTGTTACAACGGTGGCATCAGATGTAGAGTAGGGTGTAGCGGCTTCGGCGGCATATTCCCATGGTTCTATTCGTAAGAAACCGGTTTTGTAGAGGGTGTTAGATTCAGATTTTATACGCAGTTGCCATGCTGCAGGTTTGCTGAACTCAAATGGAATATGAATAGGAAATTCAATCCATTCCATTTTAGTAGGCTCTACCGTGAAGTATTGATTTCCTTGCTGATTGAAAAACCAGCCGTCTACAGGATTTTTTTGAGTGGTATCAATTAATTGTAAATGAATGGTACCCGTCCAATCATTTTTTGATTTATTAAATAGCTGAAATGCTAAGGAGGGTTGATCGCCTTGTCTTACAAAAGGAGGAATATTCAACTGGTTGATTCCAGTTGTTTTTTGTTGCGTGGCTGCCAGAAAAGGAACAAAAAGAAAAAGGGGTATCAAAAATTTCATAGACATTTCAGTCGATAAAAAAACCCCGTGAGGGGTTTGGATTATTTTTTTAAGATGCTAGCCATTTTAATTCCAATATCTGCGGGGCTACTTACCACATGTATGCCGCACTCACTCATGATCTGCATTTTTGCAGCGGCAGTATCCTCCGCTCCTCCAACTATCGCTCCTGCATGTCCCATTCTTCTTCCTGGAGGGGCTGTTTGTCCTGCAATAAAACCTACAACGGGTTTTTTGTTGCCATTCGCCTTAATCCAGCGCGCAGCTTCCGCTTCCATACCACCCCCTATTTCTCCAATCATTACAATGGCATCGGTTGCTGGATCATTCATAAAGAGTTCAACTGCTTCCTTGGTTGTGGTACCGATAATAGGGTCACCTCCGATACCAACAGCTGTAGAGATACCCAGACCTGCTTTTGCTACTTGATCAGCCGCTTCATAGGTAAGTGTTCCTGATTTGGAAACGATACCAACTCGTCCTTTTATAAATACAAAACCGGGCATGATTCCAACTTTACACTCACCTGCAGTGATAACACCGGGGCAGTTAGGTCCAACGAGTCTGGTATTTTTTCCTTGTAGATAGTTTTTTACATTGACCATATCCTGCACAGGGATACCTTCTGTGATACAAACCACCAACTCAATACCTGCTTCAGCGGCCTCCATGATTGCATCGGCTGCAAAGGCAGGCGGAACAAAAATGATACTCACATTAGCACCGGTTTGTTTTACACCATCCGCTACCGAATTAAAAACAGGACGGTCCAAGTGGAGGGTTCCACCTTTGCCTGGGGTTACGCCGCCCACCACCTGAGTTCCGTATTCAATCATTTGCGTGGCGTGAAAAGTACCTTCTGTACCCGTAAAACCCTGCACCAGGATTTTAGAATTCTTATTGATCAGAATGCTCATATTAACAGTCTAAAAGTTGCCGCAAAGGTAGGGAAATGTGATCAGGGTCGGATCATTTGATCCATGTTCCTGTCATTGGGGATTTTGCCTGTTTCCTCCAACATTCGCATGTCTTTGGCATCCCGTAAAAACTCGGAGGCAAAGATAAAGTCGTTCAAGCGCTGATTTTTGCTGAAAATGATTTCTTTTCGGGTGCCTTCCCATTCCTTTTTACCCTGGTACATGTACAGGATATAATCTCCAATCTCCATGACACTATTCATGTCGTGCGTATTCACCACCGTAGTAATTTGATATTCCAATGTCAATTCCCTGATAAGTTTATCAATTACCAATGAGGTTTGCGGATCCAGTCCGGAATTGGGTTCGTCACAAAATAGATACTTGGGGTTGAGTACTATGGCGCGTGCCAAGGCAACTCTTTTTTTCATACCGCCACTCAGCTCGGCAGGATACTTTTTGTTCACTCCTGCTAAATTAACCCGGTCTAATACCGCATTCACTCTTTTTAATTTTTCTCCAGTGGTATCCTGGGTGAACATATTTAAGGGGAACATGATATTTTCCTCTACGGTTAAGGAATCAAATAAAGCAGATCCCTGGAATAGCATTCCTATTTCCTTACGAATTAAAGTTTTTGCTTCGGGCTCCATGGTGGTGAAATTGTTTCCATGATAAAAAATGGATCCCTGGTCAGGATTTAATAATCCCACCATGCATTTCATCAACACCGTTTTTCCACTCCCACTGGCACCAATAATTAAATTGCAACGGCCGGCTTCCATTTGAGCACTGACCTCCTCGATGACCACTTTGTCTCCGAATTTTTTTTGTATGTTTTTTACTTCAATCATGGAGTTAAAGTAGCAATGCTGATAGAATATAATCGGCAAACAGAATTAATACACAGCTAACCACTACAGCCTTGGTGCTTGCTTTTCCTATTTCCAAAGCACCCCCACGTACGTGGTAGCCATAAAAAGCAGGAATGCTTGATAGGATAAAAGCAAAAACATAGGACTTTGTTAATGCAAAGAAAACATTGTAGGGAAGAAAATCAGAGGCGAGTCCTTTGTCGTACAAATTAGGAGAAATTATACCGGCTGCTGTTCCAGCTAAACGACCTCCCCAAATTCCCAACACCATGGCAATGATAACCAGTAAGGGAATCATAAGCATTGCTGCAATAATTTTAGGAAGAATCAAATAGGTTTTTGTGTTAATACCCATGATCTCAAGCGCATCAATTTGTTCGCTGACTCGCATATTTCCCAACTCACTGGCAATGCGGCTTCCAGCCACACCGGCCAGCACTACACAAACAAGGGTAGGGGCAAACTCAAGAATCACTGTATCTCGTACAATTTGTGCAATTGTTGAAATCGGAACCAGCGGGCTGACAAGTTGATAAGCTGTTTGTATAGTAGATACAGCCCCAATAAAAACGGAAATGATAGTGACAATGCCCAAAGAGCCAAATCCTATTTCAGTGCATTGCCGCATGAGTTCCTTCCAATACATCTGCCGGTTCTCTAATTTTTTAAACATGCCTTTGAGCATGAGTAAAAAACGGCCTATATCTGAAAGTAATGTCATGGATGATCTGCCCTATTTTTTAAAACGTTTCCACCAACGGGATTTCTTGACAATTTCCTCGGAATTATTATTCTTGCTTTTTAGCTGTGCGTCTACAATAGCAATGGCAGCCATATTTACAATACTCCGAATTGAGCTTCCCAGTTGTAAAATGTGTACCGGTTTCTTCAAGCCCAGTAAAATAGGACCCACCGCATCGGCAGAACCCAACTCTTTCATAAGATTATAGGCAATATTTCCTGCAGAAAGGTTAGGGAATATCAATGTATTCACATCCTGATCGGCTAACTCGCTAAAAGGATAATTCTCTACCATCAATTCCTTGTTGAATGCCAAACTAGCTTGCATCTCTCCGTCTACAATCAATGCAGGCGCTTTTTCTTTGATAATTTTTCTTGCCTTGGCCACAAGTTTTGCTTCGGGCGAGTTGCTACTTCCAAAATTGGAGTAACTCAACAAGGCAATACGTGGAGTGATATTGAACTGACGAATTTCTTTAGCTGCAAGTAATGTAATCTCCGCTAATTCTTCTGCCGTTGGATTAAAATTAACCGTCGTATCTGCGAGGAATATAGGGCCTTTTTTTGTCAGCATCATGTACATGCCGGCAATTTTGCTTACTCCTTCCTCCATTCCAATGACTTAATATCGTGACTGGGAAAC
>OGWK01000012.1_pt1 | contig 12896 bp, 23 predicted proteins | sample 1576011 | NCBI WGS metagenome assembly OGWK01 (sample SAMN07581539, study PRJEB24739) | freshwater metagenome | reverse complement strand
TCCCAGTCACGATACCGGGTGAGTATCGCTCATTTAGTTTCCTTAATTATATCGGGAAGCGCCCGACTCGCACTACAAAATCTTTAACTTTTTCTCCTGAATCTTCTTATCCGCAGCCATGCTCTCAAGATGATTTTCCACCAACTCAAAGCACCTCAACCGCATATAAGCCTCTTCACGCTGCTCTATCTGACCATAATCAGACATTGCAAACTTGTTAATCTCCATGTCGCGCAATTCCTTCATCATTTCGATAAAGTAATCATCTTTCAAAAGGTTGATCGCCCATTGAGATTTATTCATTACCTAGTAGCCCCATAGGAACACGCAATTCAGTAGGAGTCGCAAACGGGTCTAATCCCATAGAGCGACGATAATTAGCCCACATTTCAGCCTTGTTATAAATATCATCCGTTGGATTATTGCCTTGCAGCAAATACTGTATTTCTTGCTGTGAAAGCGTAGGAACCAACAACGGATAACTCAATCCTTGTTCATCAGTAGCCGATATTTCAGTAGAGAAACCCTCAGAGCTAGGCAATAGACCAAAATAGCCCTTACCTTTCATTGATAAAGGCTCACTAGGGCTTTCAGCATATCTAGCCCCATACGACTGCAATCCTGAGATGAAGTCTAGCAATCCCATTATTGAATCATCCCACCTTGTTTAGTCAAAGCGCCTAGTTCCTTTAGCGCCTTCAGAGTCAACTCAACCTGCTTGTTCTTCGTATCCTCGTCAGCCAAGTCTAATGCCAACACTGCTTGGAGTTGTTTCACGGCAAGTTCAGCCTCACGAATCCGCAATTCAGCAGAATCCCTTTGGTTCTTCATCTGCATCTCTATGCCCTTGCGAGTGTATTCCGCTTCGAGCGTCTGCCTCTCCAAATCCAGTTTAGCTGCGTCGATCTGCGCTTTAGCTTGAGTCTTTTCCCTCTCAACCTGAGCAAGCATCTGAGCAACCTCGGCCTGTGCATCAGGAGCCGGTGGCTGAGGCTGCGATAACGCGGCGTCGACCTCTGGCGTGATCTCATTCATAAACTCCGTGGAATCCTTAAATCCTGCCGCCTCAATGAACTTAGCCAATGTATTACGGTATTGACCAACAGAAACCAAAGGATTCGCAGGGCCATACTGCTGAATAATCTGCTCTTGCTTCTGGAGAATCATCTGCAACATGGCCAGCTTCTGCTCCCTGTCCCCTGAGCCAAGACCAACATTCACAGATACATCGTATTCATTAGCCCATGTACGAGGATCAAACTCTGCATACTTGCCACGCATACGGACAATCTTGGGCTTATTCTGATACTTAGTCATCAGATGCAAGATGCCCTTAAACAGGCTCTTAACACCTGTCTCAGCAAACACCCTAGCGATCAACTCCAACTTGCCAGAGTTAGACTTCATCATCGCAGCCACCGCGGTAGCCGAGACATTGTTCAGAACATCAGGATCAAGACCTTGTTGCGAGTCTGAAACACCAGTGCGCTTAGCCTGCACTTGATCCATGTACTCCAGCATAGGGAATGCCTGAGCCGTTACAGCAGGAACCTCGATAGGCTGGATAGCATTAACCGACTTCATCCGGATAACACCGCCCGGAGTAGCATTCAGCAAGTCATCAAGATTCACCTGACCATCTACAGCGCCAACCCTAGCGTTGTTCGTGAGATACAGGTTATCCAGCATCTGACGGGTTACCGTAGACTTTATAAGCTGAATATCCATTGCACGATCAGCCAATGACTGACCAAAGAACTTGTGAGGGATAGGAATCGGGCAAATGGTATGGAACGGAACATGGTCACATTCTTCGTCATCTAGAATCTCAGAGCCGCAATAGACAATACGCCGCAATTCAGCAATACCATCCTCATCCTCATCTATCTTGATATAGCACTCGTAGACCTCAACCGTCTGCATTGAGAAGTCCAGACTGTTATTCTGATCCGGCTGCTCACCCTCTGGATAACGAGCCACTCTCTCATCAGAGAACTCAAGATCGTTATAAGTCGGTAACGTATCGATAATCTCTTTGTCATAGCCCATAGCTATCAACTCAGAGCGAGTCATTAGCTTACGGTGAGCTACGAAATTGGCATCCTTTACATCTCTGGCACTCTTGGAGATCAGGAACTCTTCAGGCGGTACGTTATCAATCTTTACGCAGCCGTATTCCTTCTTACGCTTAACGTATATCTCGTACTTAGGAATCATGACGGGATTACCCATCATATCTATCCCACCATCTTGATACTCTACTTCCTGCTTGATGACTTCCATTGAGCCATCAGCTAGAAGCATCGCCAGTTCATCTTCAGTGAGATTGCTGTATTCCTCTTTGATAACAGATTCTTGCTCGTCCCAATAAGCCTTAACAACTCCGACCTTCTGAAGCAGAGCATCCTTGAACCAGTTATGCAGGATCAATAGACCATCGTTCTCACGATAGAACACCCAGTTACAGTAGTCTGTAGCCTGTTTAGCCGTTTCCTCATCGCCCGGACTCTTAGGCTCAAAGTAGACAATATCTTCTGTAGTGGTGAATACGCGGATTAACTGAGGAAGCGCACCATCGATAGCCTCTGCGACCTCTCCGGTGACTATTTGACTGCGACCCTCTTGCTCATTGCCATAAGGATCACGCAAGTAATACTGCAATGCCTTGCTACGGGCTTCTGTTGTCTCTGTGTCGAGATAACCAATAGCGTTGTCTATCTCATTCTCTAGGATAGACTTTACTGTGCCTGAATCGAGCATAACTGCCCCTTTGGATAATTTTGCTCATTATACAACCCAACTTACGTTTTTTGGCAATGGTGTTGACCATGAATCTACGCCTTCGTCAAGTGTTATCGCTAGGTAACGGAACGCATCAGCCGCATGTGAAGTCCAATCATGCAACGGTTTATCGTAGTAAACATTCTGGCGCTCGTTGAACTCCCGGCGATAGTTCCTCAAGGCATCTAATCCTGCCTTAGTCTTATGGTCAAACCAGCACCGAGGAATCAGCCTTCTAGCCGCCTGTATGCCGTCTGCAATCGACAATCTAGGCGCTACCCTAATATTTAATCCAGCTTCCTGTAAAACCTCTTTACGAGACTTCCCTGTGCCTAATTCCCTGACTTCAACGTCGTGCGGGAGGAACTGCTCAAACCCTTCGTACTTGTTCTCGCGCAACCATCGTACATAGTAGTCCAGACCGACTCCGTGGGCTTCGTGATAGTCAATAAGCCGCACTTCCTTGCCAGCCAACTGAGCCACCCAAAGACTTGTCGAATCACTAATACCCAAATCCCAAGCCACAAAAGACCTGCAAAGATCATCCCGGTCAATAGTGGTGATGCGACTCTTCGCCTCAAGATCATTGATAAGCGACCCATAATAGCTTCCTTCAATTGCTGAATTGAAACTACAAAGAAATTCTTGAGCGTACTTGTTTTCTCCCATTTCTTTACGAGCAGCCAACAATTCTTGCTCTGGAATAATCCCTGTCTGATCTGCTCTAAACTCCAGCAACTTCCAGCCGGGTTCTTTCTCAGCCCTATCTCTTAACTCACTGAAATGATTGCGACCTTTCGGAGTACCAATAAAGCAGCACCAGCCGAGCCTATCAGCAAGAGCAGGACGAATGATCTCGTTCCAAATTGCGGGGTTCTGATCCCCCACCTCATCAATAACCACTCCGTCGAAATACTGCCCACGCAGGCTATTAAAATTGTCAGACCCGTAAAGACTAATCCTGCGCCCCCAAAAATCAGCGCGTAGCTCAGCAATGTTGTAGATAGCATTTAGTGGCCTAGTGAACTCTTGGAGATAGTCCCAAGCTACCCTCTTAGCCTGAGCGTACGTTGGAGCAATATAGGCATAGCGCGGGTTTGGGTTTGTATTTGTTACCGCCGCCTTGATTAGATGGTTGATTGCCGAGACTGTTTTGCCCATCCTTCGATGAGCTACGACTACGGTAAACCTGCTGGCATCGATAGCATCGTGGATCAATAACTGCTGATCCCTCGGCTTGTAAGGTAGGACTATTTCTGCCATGTGACCACATGCTGCTGAGGCTCTCCGTCCTTGCCCGTCACTTCAGTCCTAGCCAGCTTAGGTATATGGTACTCACTAAGCTTGTTCATCAGGTCTAATGCCTTATACGGGTCTTCTGCTGCTACCTCATTTAGCCATCTGTCCATGTTAGGAGCATTGCGCTCCAGTAGATTAGCTATAGCCTCTCTGACCAATTGAGTGCTCTTATTAGGCACTCCCTTAGTTCTCCCCTTACCCATGTTAGTAAGGTTTGCTGTTCGTGCATCTGTCTGCACTTTGCTGGATTCTGTTTCCATTTTTGCATTACCTCTTAGGTGTCATGCTGTTTTACTTACGCAACTTTTTTGGGTTTATATCAAGCCCGTATTCTCCGCGAGAATAAGGATAATACATTCGTCTTTCAGCATCAGTTAAATCAATCCTTCTTTGAGATAATCTAGCTTCTGCTTCCCCTAATGATCTTAAATATGCCGCATATCTTGCATTATCTAAAACTTTTGATGCCTGTTTTTCTTTTGCTTTGCCTTCTGCAATCTTATCTTGACCATATAAATCTAATGCTTGATCTAACAACTTATTTCTTTTCTTCAAAGCAACTTCAGATATTTCTGCTTTCCCCATAGCCTGCAAATTAGCGCCCGGCGAAAAACCTTCTATACCCTGAATTCCGTGTTGCATTTCATGAACTCCAACTCCACGCATCGCTGAAGTTGTTGGAGCTTTAGCTACTAATAACCCACCAATTAAATTGCCATCAGAAAATGTTTGCTCTATAGACCCGCCCGGAATATTTTCACGCAATCCAAACTGGCTTATATTTTTAAGCTGAGGATAAGCAGCCTCAAGAGCTGGATTTACTATTGCTTTTTCAGAAAGTCTCTTATTCCCTGATTCTTGCAAATTTGTAAAAAATGCTTTTGCTTCTCTATCGCTGACCTCTTGACGTAACTTCCCGTCAAAGCCTCGCAACGTACCAGTTTGTCTCCAAATATCCTCAGGAGAAATTCCTTTTTTCTCCAAATCAAGAAACTTTGCCTCTGCTGCTTTATCCCACGTTTTAGCATTTCTACCAATAAATGTACGCAAAGCACCTTTTGGAGCAGTGCCTAGACCCCCTCCACCAAAAGCATTAATAGCCGTATTTACTGCTTCCTCTGGGGTTACCTGTTAGCCTCTAGCAGCCGTTATAGGAGCAGAGATAGCCTTTGCTAGGTCATATACGAATTGAGGTGCTATAAGCCCCTGTGTAGGGCTATAACGAGGCAAAATACTTAGCCGCTCCTCCATAGGAACCATGCCAAATACTTCTTTTGTTTGTTGCTCAACTGGCGTTAATAGCCCCATAGAAAACCTCGTACATATCCGGTCTGTTAGCTTTTAACCAACTCTTAGGTTCTTCCAGACACTTCTCATAATCCATTCCTACAGTCTGAGAACCCGCATGATGAACATAAGCCGTACTCACAAAATGTTTAAATCCTACTTTAGCCATGTCCATACAGATTATATTATCTGAAAACCAATTTATCGAAGGGAATTTAGCACTCATCCACGCATCTTTTGTTACTACAGCGCAAATAGGGGCTATTACCTCAGTCTCTTTTATCTGGCCTTCACTCACATACTTCAGCCCTTGAGCCTGATCCCCCTGCACAGGGAACCTAATATTCTGATCTCGCAATACATAATCCGACCGACATCCTAACCACCCTACATTGAATTCCCTATCTCCTGTCAGAAACTCATAGTCTGACTTTAATAACTTATAGGTGTCTGGAGTAAATACCACATCATCGTTACAAACTATTAATGAATCGTCATGCCGAGTGAAGGCGAAATCGATAATCTCATTATATGCGTCCCCGAAATTGGTAGCAGTATTGGGTCTGAAGATGACGTTTCCCTTGTCTCTAAAGTCTGACCAGAGTCCCAAATTATTACCGCTAAGATATATTGTTGGCTCTGGTACATATCTAAAGATGCTTTCCATTAATACATGGATTGATGGGCTATTTACCGTTGCGATTACGATTGCTTGCATATTCTTCAAATGTCCTTGAAAGAACGTCTTTGATCTCATTAGAAAAAGGTTTAGCCGTACTCGTACCCTCTATCTGCCTCTTTATACTATTTCCCATTAACGAAAAGTAATATCCCAATAACTCATGATATTTCTCATCGCTAACAAACTTCCTGTATTTCTTTATTAACCACAGAATAATTACCGGAAACACATAGTCATAATCACCTAACCATTCCGCTGTTCCCCAAAAGTTAAATGTCCTCGGCTTCTGAACATATAAAACCTTTGTATCTTTAGTGAAACACTCTATCAATGGAACATTATGCGCCTGTCTATGTCTACCCTCATTCTCAAATTCATCATGATGCTTTAGACTCTGCGACCACCTAACCGCACTTTGCCTAAAACATATCACCATCAACTCACCTAAGAGCGTATCAGCTACATTAGGGTCTATTAACTTCTCAAACGTAGTCTCTATCTCACCCGAATATTTACCCTTTATCGCCCCTTCAGGAACCTCTGGATACATCTCCCATATCCTCTGCTCATCCTCTGGACTAAATGCCATTGTGTTGCAGAAAATAAAATCTACGTCGTACTTTGTTTTTTTTCGTAAATCTCCAATAGTCCCCGGAACGACATAATCATCATCCCCAATAATCCAGACAAACTTACTTTGGAACGGCAAATCATAAGCATGAACAAAGTTTTTAGCCGCCCCTAAATTAACCTTATTGTGACGCTTCCTGACCCACTCTAACGAGTCTAAATACTCTCTAGTTCCGTCTGTACTCCCATTATTTGAGACATAGACACATACATCCTCATATCCCTTAATATCGTGTTTAATGCATTTTAAGCAATTCTTTAGTTTCTCTAGTCTATTGTAAGTAGGGATATATATTGTCAGATTAATCACTTTTTCTTGTTTCTAGCCGATATTGCCGCGGCCTTCTTCTTTGCGTCTGCCTTAGAACTAGCTCCCCATGCTTGAAGGCTCAGAAGCAGTCTAGTAGGCTCACCATTAGGTTTTCGCTCTGCTCCCGGCATATTCCCCATCCTAGCCAAAAAAGACGCTCTACGAGGGTTATCGCCCGATTTAACAGGAGCCTTTAGGTCAGAACCCGGATTAGCCGCTTCATAAGACTTACGGCCTTTCTCATTGAGTCCTCCAGCCTTATTCTTGCCTTCCTTACGAGTCCAAGCAGGTGATTTCATTTCTTCATCGGCTTTGCTGTCTTAGCCGCCTCTTTAAATGCCTTCGCAGTAGGAGCACCCTTAGTGCCCGGTTTACGCATCTTCTCACCAGACCCCTCAGCTATACGCTGGCGCTTCTTGTGAATATTGGCATAAAGACCGGCCTTCATTTCTTCTTCCCCTTAGCAGCTTTCTTCCCTTCCGAAATTGCAATAGCAATGGCCTGTTTGGGATTCGTAACTACTTTGCCACCCTTGCCGCTATGCAAAGTTCCTTCCTTGAACTCGCCCATTACCTTACCTACCTTCTTCTGCATCTTAGTCTGCTTTTTCATAGAATCACCTGTAAATGACCGTTATCAAAAAGTAATCCAATCGTCTTTCTATGCGCCTCTTCCCACATCTCTAGACGTTCCTGCTTGCTTAAATTCTTCCCCTGATCTAGTTCTGCATGGCACTTAAAACAAAGGCTAGCAATCCTAAAATCACTAGCCTTTATACCCTTTCCTTTCCCATCTCGCAACTGATTCGAGTGTGCCGCTACTACCGTTCCATCGTCTATACCGCAATGCTGACAAGGGAAGTTCCTCGCTATCTCTAATAGTCTTTTATTTCTGTAAATCAATTTAAATTTAAACCCTTAATTAGGTTGTCTCTCTCTTCTCTACTTAGCTCACCAGCATATTTAACTGTGGATTTAGTTGTTGCGTTCTTTATTGTTAACTCGAAGAACAACTTATCGCTTTCTTTTTCTTCTTTTTTTCCACCTATACTCGTTACAGACATGTTATTTAATATCATTCTTTTTCTCCAAACGCTTCGCTCTCTCTGGGTCATAGTTACCTATTGCATCGCAAGACTCACACTCAGGACAATAATCCACAGGATCATCAAATATCCAGCTTACCCTTATCGTGGGAACTTCACTCCAATCCATTACATAACCGCAATCACAGCATTGAGCTAAGTTTGAGTCATCTATATATTCCATGATATTCCCCTTATTGTGTATTCCTGTCTATATTCCGATTACTAGCCTCTTGGCTTCTCCATACATCAATCCTAGCCTGTGCTGCCACTAGCATCCATTTAAGCCTCTCAGCCTCCTCTACAGCCTCTCTAAGCCCATCTAAAAGCGATAAATACTCAGGATGACTATACGCCTTGTTTTCCCTGTCTGTAACCGTATTCCCAATAGCTGAACCAAATAATATTGCTTTCTTGCTTTTACGAAACTCCTCAAGATAAGTAACCTGAGATTTAGCCTTAGCGTATGCAGCTGCATTCTTGATTAGAAAATCTACAGCTTCATTAGGATCAATTGTTTTCATATTGCAATCATATTCCTTTAGACAATAGTAGAGGCCAAGAAGGTGATATTCCCATTCTCCAGCCATCCTAACTAGGACTGCTGCACCCAGAAGGTCTACATTCAATTTCCAGAGCGCCCGTATCGTGGACTATCCGACCATCACCTATTTGCTCTGTTCCTGAGATACCTGTAGCAAGTTCTCGCGCTGGCCTCTAAAAGCGCACTCGGTTCTCTTGGCAGCAACCCCGAACATGGGTTCATTTCTAACGCGACCAGTACGGCCTAAACGCAAAAAAGCCCCTAAAGTCTTGGCTTTCCACGTGTATGCGGCACGTTTCCCATCTAAGGGAGGAAAACCAAAGCTTTAAGGGCTTCAGTTGATTGTCAATGCCGCATACAAAGACAAATAGACTATATCACACTATTTAAAATATTCAAGGACTGCTTTGATAGCTTCTTCAGGAGTTGTAACAACAGCAACTTGCCCTCTCCATCCAGCATGCCAAATAATTTGCTCTGGAGTCAGCTTCCCGCCACTATCCTTGACTTCCATTAACAAGTTATATGGATTTCCATTATGGCTATATCCCACCAGTAAATCAGGACAACCCTTACCAATTGAATGCAAATGCTGAACAGTACATCCATTGTCTCTTAATGCTTTGACAATCTCTTTTTGGTTTGCGTCTACTCTAGCTGCTCTAAACATTTGAACCCCTGCGACTAATTGCACAAGCGCAATCTACAGTTCCATGCTCCCACCCTACTCTATCTGTTAATGGCTCCGTCTGCTCAATGCTCATACATAAATCCATGCATTCTTTACGCTCTATTTCTAGCAACTTCTCGAACTTATCCAGTTTAGACAATAGATCAGACGTATATTCAAATCCTGCCTGCATTAGCATTTCTATTAGTTTGTCTCTGTTCATTTATGCCCCCTTGCGCGAATATCTGCAATAATCTTCTGAGCTATTCCCTCAATCGTTGCGTGTTGCTCAGCTATGTCTATACAAGCCTCTCTTTCAGCTTCCACTGCTTTTCTCATGTTCACACAAGCAGGTCTATCGCATTCAGGATGACAGCTATGTATTCCGTCCCATTTAAGACGCTCACGCTCTGCTTCTGCGACTAGGGCGGCAAAGCGTTCAATGGTGTCAGCACTAACAACAACTTCGTAATCGTCCCAATAACCAAACATGTAGCCACTGAATCCAGCTTCACGTGCCATGCGGATAATTTCATCCCTAGTCATACCATTCTCCTTTTTCGCCTTTGTTTCCACGACTCCACTGTTCTTTACAGTCAAGTTCTAGCTTATTTGCTTTTTCTTTTCTTTTTTCTCTTACCAGCTTTAAATACTCTAAAGCCTTGTTTCTATCCTCTACTCTCCAGCGTAATACTTGCCTTACTTCGCATCTGTGACGCTCTTGCTCAAGATTCTCCATGCTGTTGCCGCGCATAATGGTACTTGTCCGTTTCCAATGGCTTTAAGTCTGTCCACCCTAGAGGCCACCCCATCAGCCACTCTACCCACATCGGGTTCAGTTTCCCACCAGCGTGAGTCGCCAATGAAGGAGTTCTCCTGGCATGTTCCGCTGGATAATCCCCCTCCTTCGAATTGTGGCAAGTTGGTGTTGGATATTGTTTTAACATTTTCTTTAATTTTGTTTTCCCATTCGTTCCACCGTTTCCTGGAAGGCATGGGGTAGGCCACATTTCTTGCGACAATCCAGATTCTGTCCCTCTGATGGTTTGCTCCAACGTCTGCTGCTCCCAACACTCCCCACGCCGCATCAAACCCCATCGAGGCCAAGTCTCCGAGAACTCGTCCAAGCCCCCTAGAAGTGAGCATTGGTGAGTTTTCCACGAATACGAATCTTGGCTCCACTTCGCAAATGATCCGCGCCATTTCTCGCCACATTCCGCTGCGTTCTCCATCAATTCCTGCGCCTTTTCCTGCGGATGAAATGTCTTGGCATGGAAACCCTCCAGATACAACGTCAACAATTCCTCGCCACGGCTTTCCGTCAAAGGTTTGAACGTCATCCCATATCGGGAAAGGCGGGAGAATTCCTTCATTTTGTCTTGCGACAAGTACGCTTGCTGGATATGGTTCCCATTCAACGGCGCAGACTGTTCTCCATCCGAGCAGTTTTCCCCCAAGTATTCCTCCACCAGCGCCTGCGAAAAGAGCCAACTCATTAAGCGAATCTTCCATTGTTGTCATAGTCATGAAGTGATCCTGCATACCTATCTAAAAATTGCTGAGAGTTCCTATCAAACCAGAAGTCATACCACTTTTCATGCTCTCCATTCCTTTGCTTCTCGCACATCAACAAAGCATCAGGTATCTTTGGATCAACTTCTATCCCTTGTTCAATCTCATGTTCTTTCTTCTTGTTGCGCCACATTATCAATATGTTGTCCACCTGATCCGCAATCGATGATGAACCCCTCAAATCAAACTTACTCGGCCTAGTCTCATCATTTCCTAATTTTCTAATGTGATGCACAAGATGAATATGAATATCGTAATCCCTAGCAACAGCAGTCAACTCATCAACAAACATCTTTTGTTCGTTATATGAATCCTCACCGCCTACACACTTCATCAAGCTATCAACAAACATGTGCGTTACACCTAGTTCACCAGCACAATATTTTGTTACCGCAATCATCTTCTTCGCAGTAATCATTCCTTGCTGATCGTAAATAAATAGCTTGTTGTCAGTGAACGATTCAAACCTGTTATAAATTCCTAACATCTTCTGAGTATCTATTTCAGGACTGTAAGTAAATGCATCTCCACCAAACTGACGGATCATCCTATTTAACGTCAACATAGGCTTCATCTCAAACGAAGCTATGCAAACCTTCTGCTTCTGTTTCATTAATCCTAAAGCGACTTGCCCTGTCATCATTGATTTACCAGAACCATTTTGACCAGCCCATACAGTTACCTCGCCCTTGCGAAACTTAAATGTTTCAGCCATCAAAGGCCACGGAGGAGCTAATGAGTAATCAGGCTTTGGATTTAATAGGTTCTCCAGCATGTCATCTAAATAAACCGACGCTGGCTTTATATTGGCTTGCATATCTGTCTCTTGTAGATATTTCGCAAAATTAATATTGTCATCATTCAGGAACATAGTCATCAAACTCTCCATACCAACTATCAATTAAAATCCCATTGCATACAGTCAACACTCTTTGTGCTTTTGCGTCAACTAAAAAATCATGAAGCCTTTTCGCTTTTTGATAGTCTTTGCATCCAGAAACATGAACCGTCATCCCAATTACAAACCTTAAATCCAATGCAGCAGGGTTCTCATGTTGCAATATTTCTATCTCAGGATAGTCAAAAGTATCGTTAATTTTGCTCCACGACTTCCAATCAACTGTAGGAGCATGAGAAATCCATACGCCAAACGGCTTAAAACCGTCTATACGCTGTTTAATCAAGGCTTCATGACCTCGCATATCAACCCCCTATTTTTTTCGCCTCAAAAGCCGTTTTTGCCCAAGCTGGCATCGCTGAAGTTTTAGGTTTGTCTTTAACCCATGTTGAATCAAATCCTGTCCATCCTCGAACAACCATCAACTCTATTGCTTCAGACAAACTCATCCCGATCTTCGCGGCTTCGTTCCTTATTGTCTTTAGGACACGATCTGTTATCGGAGCCTTCTTCTTAGAACGCAATGATTTAAAGTCTTTCCAGAGTTCTTCAGAAATATCGTCAGGACGCGCTAGCGTCTTATCTCTCTCTGTCTCTCTCTCTCCCTCTCTCTCTGTGGTAGCAACCTGATAGCAAGGTGCTAGCATAGTGCTAGCGTCAACAAAAAAGCCATTATCAATCAATGGCTTGAGTCCTTGTTCTATATCTTTGCTAGCAATATGCAAGCGGAATGCTAGTTCCTCGCTAGCAGCATCAAAACTACCATCTTTTGACTCACTTGCTAGCAGCCAAAGTAACGGTGCTAGCGCCTTGCTAGCTATTGGAAGGCTTGCAAAAACTCTATCGTTGAGAATATCCCTGTGTAACTTTATCCACGGTGGACAACGATCTCGATAATGCTGGAACTTGCTCCAGTTCTTAGGCTTTAGAATCATCTGTCACCTCGATTCCGTCATTCCATGCGTTAGCAATATCAAGATAATTCTTATCAACCCATTTTCCAATTATGCGAAGCTGTTCAAGTGTTAAATATACAAAAACCAACTCACCGAAAGTTTCATCGTACTGCTCAATACAAATCTTTCCAGAATCAGTAATATCAACATTAACTGATGCCTCGCCTATCGTGACTGGGAAAC
>OGWK01000011.1_pt1 | contig 13075 bp, 23 predicted proteins | sample 1576011 | NCBI WGS metagenome assembly OGWK01 (sample SAMN07581539, study PRJEB24739) | freshwater metagenome | reverse complement strand
GTTTCCCAGTCACGATACGGCGCGATGAGCGTTGAGCAGATTCAGCGAGAGGAAGATCTAATCCCAAATGAAAATTAATCTCCCAATGGCTATTACAGCCGCCGACGTCGCTACTCGCACAATTAGCGGCACTATCGTAACTTGGAATGAGCGCGGCAACACTTCAGTTGGCCCAACTGTGTTCGCAAAAGATTCTATTGCGATGAAGAATGTTAAATTACTTCTCGAGCACGACAGAACCCGACCAATCGGCAAAATGGCTAGCTTTGAAAACACCGACCAAGGTATAACAGCCAAGTTCGTTTTAGCCAAGACTTTTGCGGCTGATGACGCATTAGAAGAAGCCGCTACCGGACTTAGAGACGGATTCTCAGTCGGTGCGATGATTAACGAATGGTCAAATGACAATGGCGTTATGAAAATTACTAGCGCTTCCTTGGAAGAAGTGTCATTAGTTACTGATCCGGCCATAGATTCTGCAAGAGTCGCTGAAGTAATTGCGGCTTCAGAAAATGAAAACAAAGAAGAAGATTCTGCTCCGGCAACCGCTGAAGCAGACAACCCAACCGAAGGAGAACAAGTGTCAGACACTACCGTTCCAGCTCCTGCCGAAGAAACGGTAGAAGCTGCCAAGGTTCAGAGTGTTGAGGCGGCTCGCCCAGCGTTCTTTACCTCACCTCGCCTAGAGTTCACAAAGGCGAAGTATCTCGAAGCTTCAATCCGCGCCAAAGTTTTCGGCGATGACGCTTCACGTCAGTACGTTTTAGCAGCTGATGACACCACAACCAACAACGCTGGCTTAATCCCAACTCGTCAGCTCTCTGAAATCATCAACCCATTGTCAAACGCAGATCGTCCAGCTGTTGATTCAATCTCCAGCGGCGTTCTACCAGACGCAGGTATGACATTCGAGATTCCAAAGCTAACCGCCGTTCCAACAGTTGGCGAAGAAGCTGAAGAAGCAACAATCGATGAAACCGGAATGACATCTGAGTTCCTCTCAGTATCCGTCAAGAAATATGCTGGCGGACAAGAGTTCTCAGTCGAACTTCTCGATCGATCATCTCCAGTATTCTTCGATGAGCTAGTTCGTCAAATGGAGTTCGCTTACGCAAAGGCAACTGATGTTGCTGTAATCGCTGGCTTAGTTGCTGGCGGAACAGATGGCGGAAACCGCACTCTTGACGCGTCTGGCGCTCTTGATTTCGTATCAGACGCTTCTGTTGCTATCTACAAGGCAACCCTTGGCACAGCAACAAACATTCTTGTAAGCCCTGAACAATGGGGCGCTTTGATGAATCTCAATGACGCTGGCCGTCCGATTTATCAGAACCTCATTGGCAACTCAAATCAAGGTGGAAACCTAACCGGACAATCAGTTCGCGGAAACCTACTTGGCTTGAATCTTCGCGTATCACGCAACCTAGCAACAGCCGCTCCAACTGGCGATAACTCACTCATTATCATCAATCCTGATTCGTATACTTGGTATGAGTCAAGCCGTTTCCGTTTGGAGACAAACGTAGTAGCAACCGGACAAATCAAGGTCGCATATTACGGATACGGCGCATTGGCAACAAAGGTCGGCGCTGGCGCTTACCGCTTTATGGTTGCCTAATAACCAGTAAATAGTGACGGCCAGTCCGCTCCCGAGCTGGCCGCTCACCTAAAGAATGAAAGGATGACGAAATGCCAACGATAGTTACAGCTTCCGAGCTAAGGGCCGTCCTTGGCGTTTCGTCATCTCTATATAACGACGCTTACTTAAACGACATCATCGACACTTCAGAAAATTTAATTCTCCCAATGCTCGTAACCTATTCGACGAGAATTGAGAAAGTTAAATTAACCGATAACGTCGCTTACTATTACACCTCAACAATTCACGAATTCAGCGAAGGTCAATCCGTCGTCGTAACTGGCTGTGGTTCACCTTTTAACGCAACAGTCACAGTAACAAACGATTTAATTGAGCCTTACGTTTTCACAGCTGCTATAACTAACGCAGACATCATCGAGCGCAACGTCATTCCGGCCGGAACTGCCACACTATCCGGCGCTTCTACTTATGTAGGCAACGCTAACGTTGAGAACGCGGTCATTATTACTTCAGTCGAAATCTTTCAAGCGAGAACTGCCGCAGGTGGGCAGATCGAGGGAGTGGACTTCACAGTCTCACCTTTCCGGCTTGGCCGCTCCCTCTTTAATAGAATCTCCGGAATCCTTGGCCCATATATTGATACAGAAACGATGATTGGCTAATGCCAGCGAGCACTATTCAAGATGACGTTCGCGGAGCAATTAAAACCGCTCTAGCTGGTGTCAGCGCTAACGTTTACGATCACGTCCCGGAAGCGCCTCAAGTTCCAGCCGTCGTAATCGTTCCTGATTCTCCATATATGGAATTAGAACTAATTTCTAAAGCAACAACCCGACTCAAACTCAATTACACAGTTAGCGCGGCAGTCGCTTATTTATCAAACCCAGCTTCTTTGGATAATCTTGAGAAGCTCGTTATTAGTATTCTTGGCGCTCTATCGGCGTCCAAGTATGAGTTATCAACAGTCGAAAGACCGACAGTAACTCAAGTTGGAACAGTAAACTTACTTGTATCCGACATCCGCTTGAGCGTCCGCTACGAGCAAACTTCTTAAGGAGAACAAATGGCAACGACAGTAATCACAGGTCGCGATGTCACTTTCACGTTGGACTCTGCGTCCTACGATGCTCAGGCGACTTCTGCGACTTTATCTTGTGAGACGATTATCGAGACTTATCAAACTCTTGATGGCCGCGCTTACAAGTCAGTTGATAAACAATGGACATTCACAATCGAACTACTTCAGGACTGGGGCGCGGCTTCATCCTTGTTCGAGGCTATGTGGGCTGACGCAGAATCAGCTCCAAACACAACGCTAGCCGTATCGTTCACAGCGGTAACAGGCGCAGTATTCGCTTTCAACGTATTGCCAATCTTCCCAAGCGCAGGTGGAGCAGCTCCCGGAGCGCTCACCGACACTTGGACAATGACAGTCGTTGGAACACCTACGGAAACCTTTAGCTAAGAGATCGGGGAATCGGGAGCTATGAAACTTAACCTAACAATTAAATATACGAACGGCGAAGTGGAAACCTACACCGCAGGGCTTCCAGAGTGGGCTAAGTGGGAACGCAAAACCGGAAAATCTATTTACAAGATGACCGACATTAGCGAATACCAACAAACCGACTTCTTATTCTTGGCTCATTCGGCTTATGTCAGGGCAAGCGCTGGCAAGCCGACCAAGCCTTACGACGTTTGGGAATTAACGATCGATGAACTAATAATCGGAGATCCTGAAAGCCCAAAAGTCATCCAGCCGGAAGCCTAAATCATCTCATCCTTGAGGTGGCGTTAGCGACTGGCATCCCGGCACAGTTTTGGGATAACGCCGAAGACTTAATGACTGCGGTTGAGATTTTGAAGGAGCGAAATGGCAGAGGTAGGGCTTAGTCAATATAGCCAACGCGAACTCCGCCAACTCGCAAAAGCGTTTACTCTGATGGGAGATGATGCCGTCGATGAAGCCAAGCAAGTGGCAGGAGAGATGGCTGAATACGCTCGTCAGGAAATACGACAAGCTGGCTATGACCGCCAAAAGGCGGCAGGAGCAGTTAGAGCAGTCGTTGATGGAACTAAAGTTTCCAAAAGCTCAAAGACGGGTCGACTTGATATTGGCTTTGCCTCTCAGCGTTTATCTGGTGGCGGTAATACACAAAAACTCTGGGCAGGTCTTGAGTTTGGATCTAATCGTTTTAAGCAATTCCCAACTTACTCCGGCCGATTTGGTCGAGGCTCTCGCGGTTGGTTCATCTACCCAACCCTTCGCAAGATTCAGCCTGAATTGACAAAGAAATGGGAACAGACAGCCGACACAATCGTAAAAAAGTGGGCTAACTAATGGCTAGAGATTACAGAACGTTAAAGTTAGAAATTCTTGCTGAGACGAAACAATTCGTCGATGGGATAAAGAAGTCCGAAACTCAAGTCCAAGGTTTCGGCGATAAGATGCAAAAATTTGGCAAGGTTGCAGCAGCCGCTTTTGCCGCAGCAGCCGCAGCTGCAGCCGCCTATGCTGGCAAATTAGCGATTGAAGGTGTCAAAGCCGCCATTGCTGATGAAGCTGCACAGAATCGATTAGCCAATGCCCTTAAGAATGTTACCGGGGCTACCAATGCTCAAATTGCGGCAGTTGAAAAACAAATTAGCAAAATGTCGTTGGCTTTTGGCGTTGCCGATGAACAATTAAGACCAGCCTTTCAGCGACTCGCAACTGCGACTGGTGATCTCGGTGAAGCCAATGACTCACTTGCTCTTGCTCTTGATATAAGCGCATCTACCGGAAAATCAGTCGAACAAGTAACTAACGCCCTTGCTAAAGCTTATGAGGGGAATACCGGGGCACTTAGCCGATTAGGTATAGGTTTGTCCAGCGCTGAAATCAAATCCCTTGGTTTAGACGGGACGATGAAGCAACTTGCGAGCACTTTTGGCGGCGCGGCAAGTCAACAAGCCAACACTCTTGAAGGTCAAATACAAAGACTTCGAGTTGGCTTTGATGAAGCAAAAGAATCCGTAGGTGCAGGTTTATTACCTATCGTTAAAACTTTTTTAGATTACATAATGAATCGATTTATTCCAATGTTAATCGATGCCAAGAATCGGGCGCTTGATCCAATTAAGCGAGCCTTTGACGAAAACAAAGATGCAATGCAAACACTATGGCAATTTACAAAAGATTATTTAGTGCCACTATTTGAGTTTACTTTAAGAGGATCGATTGAAAGAATCGGTCAAGCAATCGGTGGATTAATCAATATCGTCGGAGCGGTCGTCGATGGAATCAAAGCAATCGTCAGAACAGCCATCGATGCTATAAACACTCTCATCGCTGCATATAACCGCATCCCATTCCTTAACAATGTCGGAATGATTCAAATGCCTTCCTTCGCTACCACTTCTGGCGGAGTCGGTATGCAATTAGTAACTGCCAAGGGTGGTGGCGGAGCATCAAGCACTACTTCTCTCGCAGGATTAGTCGGATCATTAGGTGGCCTCAGTTCAAGCATTGCTAGCGTAAGTAAACAGGTTACTGGCGGAGCTGGTAAGGGTGGGGGCACAAAATCACAGCTCGCGGCCTTGGCACAAATTGAGAAAGACTTTGCAACCCTTCAAGGTTTACTGGCTCAACTCGAGCCACCAGCTCCGGCGATGGCAACTATTTCGGGCGGTGTCTCTCGAGGTGAATATGGCGGTGTCGTCATTAACGTCAACGCCCCTAGCGCAATAGATCAAACAGGATTTACCCGAGCCGTCGTAGACGCTCTTAACAGCGTTGAATATCGCCAAGGTGGCGGAGCTAGCCAACTAGTCGGACTATGACCCTCTGGAATCCTGAATATCGAATTAAGGTAAACGGCTACACAGTAACCGACGCAACCTTAGCCGGACTAACTATCTCATCAGGCCGGACGGATATTTATTCTCAGCCTCAAGCTGGCTACGCCAATTTAAGCCTATTAGTAACAGACTTATCTTATGTGCCGTATGAAATCAATGCCCCATTAACTATCGAAGTCAAAGACTCAACTGATGCCTATACGTTCTTATTTGGTGGCTTCGTAACTGATATTGCTATCGAAGTGGCAACGGCAGGATCTACGGCAACAAGTCAGCGAGTTAATATCGTAGCCGTTGGCGCTCTTGCTCGATTGGCTAGAGCTATTTATTTAGGCAACTTGGCTAGCGATTATGACGGCGACCAGATATTCGAGGTGCTTCAAGATTTATTAGTTAATAACTGGGATGAAGTTTCAGCAGCTTTAACTTGGAATGATTACAACGCCTCTACTACTTGGGCTAATGCTGAAAACACCGGATTAGGTGAAATAGATCAGCCGGGAGATTATGAGTTAGATTCTCAAAACAATATAAAGCAAAGCGTTTACAGTTTGGTAAGCGGATTGGCAACCTCGGGTCTTGGTTATATTTACGAAGACGCTCAAGGTCGAATCTGCTACGCCGACTCTACTCACCGCACTCAATATCTAGCTGCTAACGGATATGTAGACCTTGACGCTAATCAGGCGCTCGCCTCTGGCCTAGTCGTTAGCCGACGCGCTGGCGATGTTAGAAATTCAATAACCATCAATTATGGTAGCGCAGGAAATCAGTCAATAAGCGACTCAGATGCTCAATCAATGGCTGAGTATGGCGAGTTAGCCAATATCATTAACACAACTCTTAAGAATCAAACTGACGCTGAAGATCAGGCAGCTTTCTATTTAGGAATTAAAGCTTGGCCTCAATATGCACTCAAGAGCATAACCTTTGAGCTTCAGAGTCCAGAGATTGAGGACACCGACCGCGATGCGTTGCTAAATGTATTTATGGGGATGCCAGTCAATATCGCTAACCTTCCAGCCAATATGACTAACGGCCAGTTCCAAGGCTTCGTCGAAGGTTGGACTTGGACTGCTGGATATAACCGACTTCGAGTCACTCTTAATGTCTCACCTCTAGCCTTCTCAATTCAGACTGCTAAATGGGAAGATGTGATTAATACCGAGAGTTGGAATACCTTATCGGCTAGCTTGGAATGGTTAGACGCTACAATAGTCGCCTAAAGGAGAACGATGGCAAATACGACAAACTTCGGCTGGGAGACCCCGGACGATACAGACCTAGTCAAAGATGGCGCAGCTGCTATGCGCACACTTGGCAACGCGATAGATACTTCATTAGTCGATCTTAAAGGTGGAACGACCGGACAGGTATTAAGTAAGACTTCAAATACCGATATGGATTTCACTTGGGTCACTTCTGACGATGCTAATGCTATTCAAAATGCTATTGTCGATGCCAAAGGTGATTTAATTGCAGCTTCCGCAGCCGACACACCTGCTCGCCTAGCAGTCGGTTCTAATAATCAAGTTGTAATGGCTGATTCTGCACAAACAACAGGTCTAAAATACGCTAATGAAGCAACTGCAACTTTAACTGCTACTGGCGATTTACTTTACGCTTCGGCTGCTAATACCTTGGCTCGTAGAGCAATTGGTTCAACTGGGGATGTTTTAACGGTTTCGGGTGGAATTCCAACTTGGGCTGCTCCATCGGGAAATACTCTAATTAGCACCACCACTTTAAGCGGTGCTACTACTACACTTTCATCAATTCCAGGAACATACAAACATTTATTATTGTTGGTTATATCGGCAACAAATCTGACTGCTGATGGTTATTTTACAATAGATCCTAATGCTGCCGGTAATTTAGGGCAGAGTGGTCGCATTGAAGCCACTAACGCTGATGCGATTGTCGGTGATACAGATACGGGTGGAAAAATTAAATTCAATTATGGCGCTGTCTTAAAAAGAACAGGTGGCGAAAACGCTGCCGTTATATGGATTTACAATTATGCTTCCAGCACTTTATCTAAGGCTTTTAATGGAAGTTTTCAATATCAGTCTGGAGCTGATACAGGAATTAGAAGCGGAGCAATTCAGGGTAGAATCGCAACCACAAGTGCAATCACCTCTTTAGTTTTAGCAAACAGCGGTGGTAATTTCGATGGCGGATCAGCACTACTTTACGGAGTATCATAAAATGGCAAACAAACCACAAATCAAAATTGTTAATGTCGAAACTGGCGATGAGATTGAACGCGAAATGACTGATTCTGAGTTTGTTAAATGGCAAGCAGATCAAGAAATTGCGCAAGCAGAACTTGCCGAAGCCGCAACTAAAGCAGCACAACGCCAAGCTGTGCTCGATAAATTGGGTTTAAGTGCCGATGAAGCAAAATTGCTGCTTGGCTAATGGCGAAGCTCTGTAAAGCTGGAATTCAATTAAGGGAGCAAATAGACGATGACTATCCGTCAAGGGATCGTCGCAGCGATGGCAGTTTTGCTGATAGTCGTCATCTTTCCAATTCTCCTACTTCGGATCATATTCCGGACGCTAGCGGAATCTGCCGAGCCATTGATATAGATTCAAATCTCAATGCCCATCCCGAAGAAGCTCACACACTTGCCGACCAGATTAGACGATGCGCCAAGCGCGGAGATAAACGCATCAAATACGTCATCTATGACGGCCGAATCGCATCTTCAATCCTTAGGTGGCGCTGGCGTAAATACACGGGGGCTAACCCTCACCGCTCGCATATTCATATCAGCTTTACGCCCTTAGGCGATAACGACGGTTCATTCTTTCAACTCAACCCGAAGGAGACAAATGAAAGCGCTAATTGACAAAATTAAATCACCACAATTCAAAGAAGCGTTTAAGGATTATTGCTTAGCCGTTGCAGCTTCCGGCGTTACCCTTGGCGTTAGTTTCTTGCTCGACTTCGCTCCCGAATATGCCGTTTTGATTGGCGCTATCACAGCTCCAGCGCTTCGATGGGCAGATAAGAACTCCCCGGAATATGGACGCAAGTAACGTCGCTGGCTTCGTAGCCTCAGTCCTTGGATCTATTGGCTTACTAATAGCCGGACTTCGCTACATAATAAAACTTGAAAACCTTCCGCTGATTTCAAGACTCGACAAGTTAGAATCTACTCTTGAAACAGCTCTAAGGGAGAAGGTGATAAGTGGCTCAAAGAAAGCGCGTCGCTAAGAAAGCGCCACAAAAGCGCAAAGTCCGCAGACCGCGCACAGTCGCTAATCCATTCCCATCAAAGCTTGAGCAACGATTTATTGAGTCGAAAGCAATCTACGATGCCGCGATAGTAGCTGGGTGGAAGCCTGATTATGCGCTGGCTTTTGCTATGGAGCGCGACAGTTGGCCGGACTGGTTTATCGATCCGGCAGACCCAATCAAGAAAATCGGTTGGGAAGACGGCGAGGAAGACAACTGACCTATCACCGGGAAGTCGAACTCTTCGAGGCGCTCAAGGCCGAATACCCGGACTTAACGCCACTATCAGCGACCGACCGAGCCGATGGCATAACCTCAGATTCATATATCGAGCTGAAATGCCGTAGGACTCATTATGACCGCTTAATGATTGAGCGTAAGAAATGGGACTACTTGGCCGAAATAAGGGCTAGAACGGGCGCTAGGACGCTTTATGTCAACGCTACGCCTAAAGGTGTCTATGAGTTTGATTTAGGGGCTATAAACGCGCCTGAATGGCTTTTAAGGGTATTACCCACAAAGACTGATTTTGCCGGGTCTGAGCAAATCGAGAAGGAAGTTGGCTTCTTAGACTGCCAACACGCCCGGCTCTTACTTGTTTAATTCGATTTAATTCTTTACCCTTATCTGGTAAATCGATTTACGGTTTACAGAATAGGGAGCAAATGATAAATAAAGTTGCGGTAATTCGCTTTGATGCGACTGCCGGGGCTTGGACTGATGGCAATAATTGGGTTAAAGGCTCAATCATTCGTCGATATGCCCGGGAGCGGATGGGTAAAAAGCAGCTGCGAGGTCGCTTGGCTCATTCCGAAGTCAGCGCTTATTTCTTAGACAAATACGGGGTGAGCGCCGATGTTGAGTAATTTAGTTATTTACGGATTGCTGGCGTTTATTTTGTATCAGCAATATAAGTCCGAACAAAGACAGGATGATTCCTTTCGCAAAGGCTACGAAAGGGGGCTGAAGGATGGACGAAGTAGCCGACCGCTCGTTAAGTGAGTGGTTTGAAAATGCTGCAGACACCGTTAGAGAACGGGGTTTCGCGTATGGTGATCCGAGACACCACCTACTACGCACTTACAACTTATGCCGCACCCTCGGTATTCAGCTCAGAGACCCATCTGAATTGGCATTGGTGTTTATCGCGGTCAAACTTTCAAGACTTGTGGAAAGCCCGATGCGGGAAGATTCGATTATCGATCTCATTGGATATTCAGGAATTTTGGGACAGTTGCGATTTACCGATTGGAGCGACTTTGACCCTTTTGCGTAATACAAATAAAAACCAATGGTGCGATATTTGCAAACAAAGGTGGGGTAGCAATAAAGGCGTATGGCATCCAAACGCTCAAAAGATGGCTCACTGGAAAACTATAAGTCATCATCCATTACGCGCCAGCCAAGTTAGATTCTATTGCTTGGAGTGCGCTGCTGATATTCAAAACTGGCCGGATGGAACTTTCTATTCGCTCAAAGAACAATTACTTGATGGACTGAAATCAACGATTGAAAGGAAGATGATTGATGTCGAATTACCTAGATGACTACGTTGGAACTTGGGAGCGTTTCAAAGCATTCGCTAAGGATCATCCCGACTATCGAATTAAGACTCACGTCCTTGAGGAATCATTAGCCAAAGAGTGTGATGTCTATATCGTCAAAACTGAAATTTATAGAACTGAAGTTGATGTTAATCCTTGGACGACGGGTCTATCGTCAGAATCGAAGTCCAAACAATATGCGCTTGAACTTGCGGAGACTGGAAGCTTGTCAAGAGCTCTCAACCTTGCTGGATACTTGGCAAAGCCAAACGGGTCTAAACCCCACCAGAGTCACCTTAAGCCAATACAGACAACAAATCCAAAATTGGCAGAATTCATTAAAGAACAACGACCGGATGACCCAGAACCGATTGTCCATAACATAGATCACCTAATTGAAACCTTGGGCGCTGAGATAGCCGACGAAGTTCCAATTTGCAATCACGGCGTTATGGTGCTTAAGACTGGCAATAAGGATGGCAAGGATTATCGCGGATGGGTTTGTCCGTCAAAAGAACGAGATGCTCAATGCCCTGCTAAATGGATGAAGGTCGATGAATCCGGTAAATGGGTGTTTAAGAAATGAGTGAAAAAGAAATTCCATTAGCTTCAGGATGGACAGACGAAATTTTGTTTGATTTTGTTAGTGCCCAAGCAGCTCAAAAAGGGTTATCAAACAACAATCCTGATGATGTTCGGTGGGTGGCTGGTTATGGATCAGCGATGTATTTCTTTGCTTCATTGATTCCAAAAAATGTGTTTGACGCTTGCGTCTTGGACGCTTATGACAGATATGAAAAAAATGATTCTTGACGTCCATCCTTTTAAGTGTGGAAGCTGTAAAGGGATCACAGCTCATAGGCTAATCAAGACCTACGAATGCCCGGACATTCCTGAAGCTCCCGGCGAAGTTTGGCTAGTGGAGTGCCAAGGATGTTTTGAGCAAAGGATTATTTATCCAACTGAACGGGTAAGCGCCAAAGAAGATGATATTGAACGTTGTAAAGAGTGCGGCAACTGGAAGATGAAAGCGTCTAGGTGTCGAGTTTGCCGAATAGCTGCTGGACTTGAGAAAATACAAGTTAAGATGTTTAACGGCCACAAGGATTGGACGCAAGATGCCGACTTATGAATTCAAATGCCCTAAATGCAAGAAGCAATTAGAGCAAACCTTTAGCGTCTATATGAATCACACAGTTTGGTGCGACGTTTGCAAAATGCCAATGGATAAACAGTTTGCTAGCGTTAATGTCATATTCAAGGGAGATGGATGGGCAGGGAAGAAGTAAAGTGTCGGCATATTTACGAGCTAGTCAATTCCCCAACCTGCCCAGATTGCGACCAGCCAACTCACGAAGTTGATTGGGCGCTTGAACAACAAATAATCAGAGATTGGAGAGCTAGTGGGAAAGGCAATGAACACCTCTGCCCGGTCGATGGGGGAACGATCCGCGGATGGTGGGACATATAAGCGCCACTCACTTCAATATATTCGCCAGCTTATAGGCTGGGGCTTCGATGAAGAGTTCGTAGCCAAGGATGCTGGCATATCAGTTGAAAGCCTCAAAATGAGGTTATATCGAGCAGAGAAACGGGAGCGCAATGGGAATCAAAGAGACAAGTCTAAAGTTAGCCGCAGTCAGCCTAATAGCCGACGAAGCAAAGAAGGCAAAAGACCGCCTAAGAGCCGAGCTGCAAAGCGAGATGGACGCCATCGGAGCAGATCGAGTAAAAGCTGAATTGGGTGGTGAAACGGTGGCTTATGTGACTACCAGTAAGCCTAAATTCAAGTGGGTCATCAAGTCAGAAAAGAAGTGGCTGGATTGGGTAAAGGCCAATCATCCAAGTGAGATAGTGGAATCGGTAAGAGAATCGTCGGTGGATGTGTTATTGGATAAATTTAATTATGTTGATGATTTGATTATTGATCCAAATGGTGAGCCAGTTGATTGGTTGGATGGTAATACGTCAGAGCCATATCTAATGACCAAATTTCAAGCTGATGGTAGGGAAAAAGTTAGACAAGCCATTCTTGGATTAAATGGAAAAGAAGAGATAGATATAATAAAAACATTGGAATTAGAAACGCCATCTGAACAGGACTTTTAATGAAACGTCTTGACAAGGATGTTACACTCCCTGCGAGGCGGGGCCCGAAGGCAGCCCGTCGCGGAGCGTCAAGGGGCGGCTATTGTCTTCGCCTGATGGCTACGACGTTAGCTGCCGCACTTATCAATATAAATTCATCATCTAACTCAAATGCTTTATTTTTAACTGCCACTGAAGAGACTTATGTGATGATGGCTATGGATCATCTTCAAGACCTTAATGAGGGGGCTTGCTGGGTGCGTTTAATATGGGTTGAGTCACGGTTCAATCCTTCCGCTCGTAATGGCTCGCATTATGGTTTAGCCCAAATGCGTAATGTCAAGGTTAAGGGTATGGAAGCAAGTGAGCAGATTAGGTGGCATATGAGATACCTAGACCATCGATACGATGGCTCAGCTTGTAAAGCACTCAAGCACTTCAATCGTAAGGGTTGGCATTAGTGGCTAGAGAATACGATAAGACGCATTACCGTAAGTTGAGAGCCAAGATACTTGCAATGGATAACGTTTGCTTTTACTGCGGACAAGAAGCAACAACAATCGATCACATAATTCCAATCAGTAAAGGTGGAATCAGTAGCGAAGACAACTGCATACCTTGTTGCCATCGATGCAACTCCGGTAAGCGCGATCGCATAGCCCCCGGTATCGTGACTGGGAAAAGATCGGAAGAGCACACGTTCTGAACTCCAGTCACCGGCTATGATCTCGTATGCCGTCTTCTGCTTGAAAAAAAAAA
>OGWK01000010.1_pt1 | contig 13658 bp, 18 predicted proteins | sample 1576011 | NCBI WGS metagenome assembly OGWK01 (sample SAMN07581539, study PRJEB24739) | freshwater metagenome | reverse complement strand
TATTCATTAGAGACACTGATCCGTCATATCAAGGGGCACTGGCTGTATTGGGGGCACGTCGAGTGCATAAGGAGGGTTAAGATGGTTCAAATGAGTAGGGCTGAATGGGACTTAAATGTCGCACGGATAGGGGCGATGATTGATTCCGATGGGGTGGTCAACGTGCTTGGCGCTTTGCTTGAAGCATTGAAAAATATGGAAGAAGATATGATATTGGATATTGAGGACTTCTATGAGACTAAAGAAGGTAAAGACTTTGAACATACGAAGAGCATAATAGAACTTGCTATTGAAGCATGTGATATAAGGTTGCATGGGAGGGATGTACGGGACGCCGCGAAAGCTAAGTTTATGAAAGAGGTAGTACCGGATTACGCGAAGATTGAGTTGTATGAAAAACTACGTCGTATGAGCCCTAAAGAGTTTACCGAGATTTATCGAGATGCAATTTTGAATAAAGATTCGTTTGATGAACTAGTGAGAAAGTGGCCATGATAAGAATAAAAGTCCCGCGCCCTATACACAAAGAAAGCTTCTTGATCCAACTAGGGCTTACGCCAATCCCACCAAATGTGGTTGCTGAGTGCTTAAGCGCAGAGCAAAAGAAGAAAATGAAATCAAAAGACGAAATTAAAATACCTTATAACCCTTATGATGAAATAACGACTGAAATGTTGTATAAAAATATTATTACAATAATAGGTAATGATATTGGGGTTTCACCATATGAGGTATACGAGCAGTTGGATAAAGAAGGTAAGTTACCTAAGTCGGTTAGAGTGAAAGATAAATATCTACCCTTTAATACGTTTATACGGTATTTTTATAATGCTCATAAGTTGAGTGGTATAAAGGTGCCATCGAAGATTGAGAAAGCCTACCGGCTAGTAATTAAAGGATTTTCTGATGAGGCTATTGTCAATGCCGCTAAGGTACATGCGTCAACAGCCAAGCGAATTAAAACCTTGCTTGGTTATCCAGGGTATGAAGGCAAGATATATGACAAAGACTTCATTCGTGCTGTAACTAACGCGCAAAGGCGCTTTGGGAGATAAGTATGATAACGACAGCAATAGTAACTATTATGAGCACTAACCCGACGGTAGCGCCGATCATTATCAGGGTGCCTGATAGGAGTTCGCGTATAGTACCAATAACAGAAATATATATACCGAGGAATAACACCAAGTATTACAATAACTACGATAGAAATCATCACTACAACTATGATTCTAAGTATCCTAGTTACGACTATGGTTCTAGTTTTGGTACGGGGTTTGTCGCAGGATTCGGCGCAGGGTTTGGCGCAGGATTCGGCGCGGGGTTTGGGGTTGAGTAATGATTATCACCGTAGATTTTGAGACTTATTACGACAAGGAGTATAGCCTTTCAAAGCTGACTACCGAAGCTTATGTAAGAGATGATAGGTTTGAGGTTATCGGAGTAGGTATAAAAGAGGATGACAATGAAACCATATGGGTTACGGGAACAAAGGAGGAAATACGTAAGCGCCTACGCGCATATAATTGGAAAGAAAATTTTATATTGGCGCATAACACTTTGTTTGATGGTGCAATACTTTCATGGCATTTTGGAATTACCTCAAAGGGTTGGCTTGACACTCTTTGCATGGCTCGCGCATTGCACGGGGTGGATGCAGGAGGCAGCCTCAAATCTTTGGCAGAGCGTTATAACATTGGAGTTAAAGGCGACGAGGTTATTAATGCGCTGGGCAAACGCCGTGTTGATTTTACTGCTGATGAGCTGGCCGCTTATGGTGCTTATTGCTGCAATGACGTGGAATTAACCTATACGTTATACAACATATTTACGTTCCCCATTAGCGAACTAGGTGGCGGTGATTTCCCACCACAAGAACTTAGAGTGATTGATACCACGTTACGGATGTTTATTGACCCTGAACTAGAATTAGATGCCGCAAAACTTGAAAAACATTTGGTATCGGTTAAGGCACATAAGGAAGAGTTACTTGAAAAAGCTAATTCAGATCGAACGACATTGATGTCGAACGAAAAGTTTGCGGCGATGCTGCAGAGTTTAAATGTAGACCCACCGAAAAAGATCAGTGCGCGTACAGGTAAGGACGCATGGGCATTTGCCAAGACGGACGAAGAGTTCAAGAAGTTAGCTGACCATGAGGACTACAGGGTACAGGCATTAGTCGCGGCAAGGCTAGGCACAAAAACAACTATAGAGGAAACACGCGCTCAAAGATTTATTGATATATCGAAGCGGGGTAAGTTGCCCGTACCGCTAAAATACTACGGTGCCCGCACTGGTCGGTGGGCTGCAAGTGATAGCATCAACATGCAGAACATCCCCCGCACTTCACCTATTAAATCAGCAATCGTTGCGCCAGAGGGTTGTGTTATAGTTGGCGCAGACTTGTCAAACATAGAGTTACGGGTGGGGCTTTGGTTAGCTGGACAGACGGACAAGCTGACGTTGCTCGGTAGTGGATTTGATTTGTATAAAGACTTTGCCGCCGATGTGTTCAATGTGAAATATGACGAGGTGACTAAAGAGCAACGATTCATCGGTAAGACATCTCAACTTTCTCTTATTTATGGCGTAGGCGCTGTGAAGTTGCGTACTGCAATTAAATTAGGGTCTGGTAATGACTTTGATGAATCTTCAGCAAACATTATTGTACAAAGATACCGTGATACTTATACGTGTGTTGTTGATATGTGGCATGACGGAGCTACTGTACTAGACAACATAGCAGCGAACACAACTATGACCTATGGGTACAATGAGTTTTTTTCAGTTGATGGTAACAAAGGTGTGTTGTTACCATCGGGATTATATATGCAATACCCTGATTTGAAAGTATCTTTTATAGACTCTAAAGCACAATGGACGTATGCCGTAAGAAGTGGTCGTGATAAAATCTATGGTGCTAAGGTATTTCAAGGACTGACACAAGCTACAGCACGTTGCATAATGGCATGGCACATGTGCCAGATTAGGAAACGGTATAAGATAGCGTTAACAGTTCATGATGCTTTGTATTTAGTAGTACCAGAGGAAGAGGCGGAGCAAGCATTGGCGTTTACTTTAGCCACCATGCGTACCGCCCCTGAATGGATGCCAGGGATACCACTAAATGCAGAAGGTAGTTTTGGTAAATCTCTTGCTGATTGTTAGAAAGGAAAATAATGGGCTCGTATGATATTTGTGAATGCGGTATGGGTGTAAAATTAAACAATAACGAAGAAGAGATTAAGGCGCACTTTTGTCCTCAATGTGGGGAAACCGTGGCGGATATAGAAGAAATTGAACAATATGAGGAGGACAAGGATGAGCCAAGAGAATAATGTGGATGATGTAGCGCCATTTATAGATTATTCATACTTTTTTATGATTGCTGAACGCGCTATGAAAGACACGCAAGAAGCTATGATGCACAACGATTACGATAAAGCACTTGAGTTCATAACGCTGGCGCAAGTTGAATTACGCTTAACCTATAATGCAATACTTCACCAGAAAGAACAGCACAATGGGTAATATTGCATGGTCGTATTCAGCCTTAGATTTATTTAAACTTTGCCCACACAAGTATTACAGGCTTAAGGTAAAGAAAGACATAGTAGAACCACCTCAAGCACATTTGCGGTTTGGGTTGGCGGTGCATAAGGTAGCAGAGGAATACATCAGAGATGGTGCTCCGATACCAGATGAGTATACTGATATGTTGGCACCATTAAAGAAGTTGCGGGATATGGACGGCGAAAAGTTATGTGAGCAAAGATTAGGATTAACTAGGGACTTAAAGCCGTGTAAGTTTGGTGCGAAGGATGTGTGGTGGAGGGGGATTGCGGATTTAATTGTGTTACGTGATGACATGGCTTTTGTGGTAGATTACAAGACAAGCAAGTCATCTCAATATGCAGATACGAAGCAGTTGGAGATTTTATCCCTTGCGTTGTTTAAACATTATCCACACATTCATAGAGTTAAAGGTGGGTTGTTGTTTGTCGTAGCCAATGATTTTGTTACGACAGAATATACTCAAGACAAAGCAGGGATATATTGGGGTAAGTGGATAGAGGATGTTAATCGTCTAGAAAAAGCGATAGAACTGAATGTTTGGAACCCACGACCTAATTTTACATGCAAGGACTTTTGTGCTGTTAAGGATTGCGTTCATAATGGAAGAGGGCGGTACTGATGGTTAAAGTTGTAGAAAAAAGGGATATAACTATACCAGACTGGTTTAAGTATTTACCTAATGACTCACTACTTACTTATAAGGAAATGGTGACATAGGAGGAAAAAGTTTTAAAAATGGAATCAAGTAATAAACGTATTTTTAATAAAAAAAATAAATTTATTAAAGAACAATATGAAGAATTTAATTTTTATAATAAGAAAAAAAATAAACATCGTGATAAAACACTTTATAAATTGTTAAAAAGAGAGAATAGAGAATATGAGTTATGAAACTTTATTGCAAAACGACTTAGCAGCACTGATAATGTTTTGTATAAAACATGCTCAGTACATATTTAGCTGTTTTTGTGGCTGAAATGCCACTAATACAGCAAGACTTGTTTAAACGACCTACAGTGCGTTCAAATCATGCTTTGTATGTTTGGGTAGCTGTCAGGCACTAGCGCAGCGTATAGGGCTAAAAAATGGTTACTAATAGCTAAAAAATGCTGTGCAAAAAAACTATGGGAAGTACTTAAACTTTTGACATGGTGATTTACAAGTAGTGCTATAGAAGTAATACTTACGACATTAGATGCTGCACGAATATTGCTATTTTGTGTAAGAATAGTGCACTGCATTTATGTAAGTTAATCACCTTTTAAAATCAAAAAAGTAAGTCAAGGCAAGTACATGAAAATCGTATCTTTTTTTTCGGGCGCAGGCGGGTTGGATAGAGGCTTTGAGGAAGCTGGATTTGAAGTTATATGGGCTAATGAATACGATAAAAGCATTTGGGAAACGTATGAAAAAAACTTTCCCAATACAGTGCTAGATAGAAGAAGCATTGTTGATATTGACCCTCAAGAAGTTCCCGATTGCGATGGGATTATTGGAGGTCCTCCTTGCCAAAGTTGGAGTGAGGCTGGGGCATTACGAGGCATTGAAGATCACCGAGGACAGTTATTTTTTGATTACATAAGAATAATAAAAGAAAAGAAACCTAAGTTTTTTCTCGCTGAAAATGTCTCTGGGATATTAGCTGGCAGACATAGAGATGCATTTAAAAATATTCTTAATAGCTTTGCTGAGTTAGGTTACAACGTTTCTTATTCGCTATTAAATGCTAACGACTATGACGTACCACAAGATAGACAGAGAGTTATTATTGTTGGGTATGAAGAAAAATATGGTTTGTTTTTTAACGCCCCGAAAAAAGTTAAGAAAAAGCCCACGCTAAAAGATGCTATTCATGATTTAAAAGCTAATGTGGTGGCAGCAGGAGATAAAAATAGAACAAACCCCAAGCAAAAAGTTGTAAACCACGAGTTTATGACTGGGGGATTTTCAACAATCTTTATGTCACGCAATCGTGTAAGACCGTGGGATAAACCGAGCTTCACAATACAAGCTGGCGGTAGACACGCACCATTGCATCCACAAGCACCCGAAATGGTTACGTTTGGAAAGAATGACAAGCGATTTGTAGAGGGGTATGAGCATTTATATAGACGTTTAAGTGTTCGTGAATGTGCAAGAGTGCAAACGTTTCCAGATAGTCACATTTTCTATTACACAAATATTGCTGATGGCTACAAGATGATTGGCAATGCTGTACCTGTTAACTTAGCTAAACATCTTGCGCTACAAATAAAAGCTGATTTAAGTTCTGTTAAGAATACAAAGAAAGATAATCAATCTGGTGTTGTTAAGGATTACACAAAAGTAGCACAAGTGACTTTATTGCAAAGACAAATAAAACTAACTTGCAACAACTACTTAAAACAAATAGTCTCCCACCACCTACCCCTGCACCTGATGCACGCAAAAATGGAGTAAAAATACATGTATGGCGAGTAGATACGGTAAAAAAATTTTTAATAAGTAAGATAAAAGAAGGTGCGACATGCCATATGTAAATAAGCCAAGACCATATAAGAAAGAGTATGAAGAGTATCAAGGCACGGAGCAGCAAAAGAAAAATCGAGCACAGCGCAATGCAGCCCGTAGGAAGTTGATGCGAGAAGGCAAGGTGCATAAGGGTGACGGCAACGATGTAGCCCACCGTAAGGCGATTGATAAAGGCGGTTCCACCAAAGATGGTGTGATGGTAGAATCTAAAACAGCGAATAGATCGTTCCGTAGAGATAGCAAAGGCAATCTGGTTTCAGAAAGAAGTAAACGAGAAGCAAAGAAGTAGTAAAGTTAATACGGCTGAGGATTGCACCCTGGACACGCGCAAGTTTGGGTAGGTAAATCTCAGTTACCCAATTCTAGATGTAGGCTGACGACTTTTACGAGACACCAGTCCTCAGCCGTATTAATTTGTAATTTGTTTAGACTGTTAGTGGAAAAGCCACTTTCAGTCTATCAGTGTTTGGGGGAAAAGTATGACACGGGATGAGTTTGAAGCTTTATTAAAGTTGCAGGGTAGGAAAATACAAATGTGTGTGGTGAGAGTAAGTGAACATAAAACAGAGCAAATACTACACTCGGCAGATGTGGAAACTAATAATGGATTACTCGTAATGGATGGGCCACCGGCAAAGACAAAAGGTGCTGCTGTGCAAAGATCAATCGCTAAATATTACAAACAATAATGCAGATAATTGAAAACAAAGCGCTATTATTACGCGTAAAAGAACCTAACCGTATAACAACTGTTATACCCAAAGCTAAGATTCTGGACTCAGGTGAGGTGCTGGTGAAGTGGGGGCTAGAGGAAGCAACGGTACTCAAGAACCTGCGGATAAAGAATGTGCCATCACCTATTAAATGCAAATACGAATGGCCGGGGCTTCATAGGCCATTTGATCATCAAATAGAAACGGCATCATTTTTAACATTGAACCGCCGTGCATTCTGTTTTAATGAGCAAGGTACTGGTAAAACAAGTAGTGTGATATGGGCTGCTGACTACCTGATGCACGAGAAGATTATTAAACGTGTTTTAGTATTATGCCCGTTATCCATCATGCAATCAGCTTGGGGCTCAGATTTGTTTAAGTTTGCGATGCACAGGACTGTTGCCATAGCACACAGTTACACCAAAGAGAAACGGGCAGCGGCGGTCAAAAGTTCGGCAGAATTTGTCATTATGAACTATGACGGGCTAGGGATTTTAAAGGATGATGTAATCGCCCAAGAATTTGACTTGATTGTAATTGATGAAGCCAACGCCTATAAAAGTGTTGGTACGAAAAGATGGAAAACATTAGTGTCTGTTATTAAGCCGTCCACTTGGGTATGGATGCTGACGGGTACACCCGCAGCGCAGTCTCCTACTGATGCGTATGGGTTGGCTAAAATAATTAACCCAGCAGGTATACCGAGATATTTTGGTGCATTCAGGGATATGGTGATGCAAAAAGTAACTCAGTTTAAATGGGTTCCCAAAGCTAAATCAGAGAAGATCGTGCATGAAGCATTGCAGCCGGCTATCAGGTATACAAAAGAAGAATGCCTTGATCTGCCTGATATGACTTATGTAACTAGGGATGTTCCATTATCGGCGCAACAAGAAAAATATTATGAGCTTATCCGAAAAGACATGATGATAGTTGCTGCGGGTGAGGAGATAACATCGGTGAACGCAGCGGTTAATTTAAACAAGTTATTACAACTGTCGTGCGGTGCGCTGTATTCAGACAATAAGGAAGTAGTTACATTTGATGTAAAAGATCGAATAGCCGCCATGCTTGAAGTAATCAATGAGGCTAGCCATAAGGTCATAATATTTGCACCATTCAAGCACGCCATAGACTTTTTATCTGAGGAACTTAAACGCAATAAGATAAGCGTTGAGGTCGTTCATGGAGGGATTAGTGCAACAAAACGTGCAGAAATATTTAACTCATTCCAAATGCTCCCCAACCCACATGTGTTAGTTATCCAACCGCAAGCTGCGGCACATGGTGTAACGCTACACGCTGCTAATGTAGTAATCTGGTGGGGGCCAATAACTTCTACAGAAACTTATCTACAAGCAAACGCACGGGTGCATCGTGCAGGACAGCGTAACCCTTGCACTGTCGTGCATCTACAGGGCAGCCCAGTAGAGCGTAAGATATATAAAATGCTTACAGAAAAAATCAACATACACAATAGGTTAGTTGATCTATATAAAAACATAACGGAGGAAAACTGACAGATTTTAAGAAAGCTTTGCTATTTTAATTTCTGCCAAATATACTTGACAGTGTAAATTAATTAGTCCTACAATAAATAACCTTTTACAAGCGAAGGAGCAACAAATGGAAGATAAACTTAATGCGGATAAACTTGTTAGTGTTTATGTTAAGATCCGCGATAAACGTAGAGAACTCGCCAAACAAGACAAAGACCTTGAAGAACAACTCGAACTAGTTGCCAAACAATTACTAGAGATATGTAAAGAGCAAGGCGCATCCACAATCCGTACCGAGCACGGTACGATTTCCCGACGAATCAATAAACGGTTCTGGCCTACCGATTGGGAGGTCTTTTATAAATTCATCAAGGACTATGATGCTATGCCCTTGCTGTACCAACGGATTAATACTGCACACATGGAGCAGTTTTTAGAGGAGCACCCAGATGTAACACCACCTGGCTTAAATGCAGATGTTTCACAAACAGTAGTTATAACTAAACGATAGGAGACGCGAAAATGAGTAATGAAATGACGATATTTGAAAATGGGCTTCCTGACTATATTAAAAATCTACCGCCCGATGCTGCTACCAAAGCCCTGATGGGTAGTGGTTCAGCAGGTGGTATGAAACGTATCTCCATCAAAGGTGGGGTATGGCGCATGATGATTGGTGGTAAGGAGATAACAAGGAATGAAGATCGTGCGTTAAACGTAGTTGTTGTGGCGGCATCTGAAACTTTTCGTACCTATTATGATACACAATATAAAGAAGGTATAACACATACAGGCCCCGTATGCTGGTCGACAAATTCACAAACACCTGATCCAAAATCTTCTAAACCACAAGCTTCCCGCTGTATAGATTGCCCGCAGAATGTTAAAGGATCTGGCCAAGGGGATAGCCGTGCTTGCCGTTACAACCAGCGATTAGCCGTTGTATTGGCTAATGATATTGAAAAAGGCGATATATACCAACTGCAAATACCTCCGGCTTCTATATTTGGTGATGGGGAGCCTGGTAAATGGCCGATGCGAGCTTATGCAACTATGCTATTTAATAACAACGTGCCAATTACAGCGGTAGCAACTGAGATGCGCTTTGATACAAATAGTGCTACACCTAGAATAACTTTTAAACCCGCAGCGGTATTAAGCGTTCAGCAACAGGCCAGAATAATGGAATTGGCTGAAACAACTGAAGCAAAACAAGCCATTACTTTGTCTGTTGCAGAAGTTGATAAGGTCAAAGCCGCTATAGGATTAACTGTGGAAGAACCAGCGGTAGTGGAGGAACCAGTTAAAAAGGTATCTAAAAAGGATGAAGCTCCTACTCCTAAAAAAGATGTGAACACCGTTCTTGAAGAGTGGGATGACTAATATGGCTAGAGGATATTCAATAAACACTATTACCGCAATACAACAAGCTAATAAAGAACTTTTAGGTGTGCAATTAGGTAGGCTTTGCACAGATAAAGCTATACCTGTTAGTGAAATTGCAGCATTTACCGGTGTTACTAGAGCGACCGTATATAGTTGGTTTAAGGGTCATCATGCTATAGCTAGTAAGCATATACCTAAAGTAACAGAACTGATAGAGAAGTTGTCGTAATGGTTGCGGGGGAGGCTAGGTTCGCTACCAAAGAGAGCGACGCCGTCACGCTCCTGCCTCTTCTCTTTTGACGGATTGTTAAGGACGGTTATGGTTTCGAGAAATGAATTTCTTACGCTAGTATTGCCTCCTCTGGATGATGGTGAATGCTATTTCAGTTGGGGTAATAAAGGAAAAGAAGGTATACGCCAGCGTTTTGCTACTAGTATAGAAGAGTTAAGCGAAAAATCAGACGCACTCCAAATGGATGGCTTCAATGCTTTCTATGGTGTTGCAAAGTATGGCGCACAAAAAAATGGCCGGTTTGCAACCAATGTTGTTTCCCTTAAGTCTTTTTTTATAGACCTGGACTGCGGTGAAGGTAAGCCATACCTGACTCTAAATGACGGGCTTGCTGCCCTAAAAACTTTTTGTGGGAATACAGGATTACCAAAGCCAACCATCATAAAGTCAGGGCGCGGGGCACACATATACTGGATACTTAAAGACCCTATATCACGAGAAGAATGGAAACCCCATGCAGAACAGTTGAAGCTACTTTGCACAGAGAATAAATTTAAAATCGATTATGCGATACCAGCAGATGCAGCGCGAGTGCTTAGAGTTCCAGAAACTGATCATGTGAAAGATCCAACAAACCCGATACCTTGTGAGATCCTTTATCTAGCACCAGTTATAGAAAACGAAAAGATAAAGAAAATACTAGAGCCAGTTGAGTCTATATTAAAAGCTGTTAAGGAAAAGGGTGTGTGGGCACCTGATCCTGCTACTTTAGCTTTAATGGGGTCGAGCCAGTCTAGGTTTAAGACAATATTGGTTAAGTCAATCGAGGGTACAGGTTGTGCACAGATAACTAATATTTATGAAAATCAGGATCATATCGAAGAACCGCTATGGCGAGCAGGGTTATCTATTGCTCATTGTTGCGTAGATCGGGATAAAGCCATACATGTTATTAGCAAAAAGTACCCAGGGTACACCGAGGAAGCTACGTTTAAAAAAGCTAATGACACTAAGGGCCCTTACACTTGTGAGACATTTAAAAAATTAAATCCAACATTATGCGAAGGGTGCAAACTCACAGTAACATCTCCTATCCAGATAGGTAGGGAAGTTGTTGAAGCTACCGAGGAAGATAGCACGGTGCTGGGGATCGTGCCTCAGACAAAAGAAATTAAACAATATGTAATACCAAAGTTTCCATATCCATTTTTTAGGGGTAAGAACGGCGGTATATTCATACACACGAAAGATAAGGAAAATAATGACAAGGATGAGGTTATTTATCCTTACGATTTTTATGTAGTAAAACGTATGACTGACCCAGATGTAGGCGAAACTGTTTTACTTCGTTTGCATTTACCAAAGGACGGCGTCAGAGAATTTATTATGCCATTATCTGCTGTGCTATCAAAAGACAGGTTTAGAGAAGCGATTGCTTCTCAAGGTATGGCTGCGCTTAGTAAACAACAGGACACACTTATGTGGTACGTAACGAAATGGGTGGAAGAATTGCAAAATACACAGGAAGCAGAAAAATCGCACAAACAGTTTGGTTGGTTGGAAGATGACTCAGGCATCATCATAGGAGATCGTGAAATACGGGCAGATGCGATTGTTTACAGTCCACCATCCACTCCAACACTCCCTTTAATTCCATTATTAACACCAAAAGGTGATTTTCATGTTTGGCGGGACGTTATAAACGCGTATGGGCGCCCCGGAATGGAGGGTCGAGCCTTTGCCTTCTTTATGGGGTTCGGATCGCTCCTGCTTCGATTTACGGCCTTAGACGGGTTTTTGCTAAATTTAATGAGTAAAGAGTCCGGTTCAGGTAAAACAACTGTTCTATATGCTATAAATAGTATATACGGACGACCCAAAGAGTTGCTGTTATCTCCAAAAGATACCTACAACGCAAGGATGCAGCGCTTGGGGACACTGCAAAATCTAGCGGGTACATTTGATGAGATAACTAATATGGCACCTGACCATATGTCGAACTCAGTTTACGATATAACGTCTGGTCGAGGTAAGCATCGCATGAAGCAACACGATAATGCAGAGCGCTTGAACCACACCAAGTTTGCAACGGGGTTAATATCGACAAGTAATAGGTCAGTGCCAGACGCATTGCTATCCATAAAGAGCTTTCCAGATGGTGAGCTGAATAGGTTGTTAGAGATAAACATCAAACCTGATCCGCATAACGACCCTGTATGGGCGCGTAAGCATTTTGATAGGTTGCTTAATAATTACGGACACGCCATAGACTTATATGCCAAGACGCTTGTAACTCAGTTGCCTATGGTAAAAAGTAAGATGGATGAGATACAAGCAAAGGTTGATGCCGCTGCGGGTACTAAAAGCACTGAAAGGTTTTGGTCAGCTATGGTTATGTTGAGCGTTACAGGCGGTGCCATTGCCAAGCAGTTGGGACTGCATGATATTCCAATCAAGCCGGTATTTAACTTCGGGATAGAGTTAATAAAATCGACAAGAGAAAAAATTAAAGACTATATGTTTGATGTCGAGGATTACCTCGGTGGCTTTTTGCAACGACACTTCCATGAAATACTTGTTGTAAATGGACAGCGCGACAGTCGCACCGGACTTGAGCATGGGCCAATTCGTGAACCTCGCGGTGCGCTGACCATCCGATATGAGCCTGACACCAAGTTGATGTTTATTGTGCTTAAGACCTACCGTGACGACTGCGCGAAACATTTTATTAATGTTGATGAATCGCTAGAGGCGTACCGCAAGAGTGGTGCACTGGTAGCTACCAAGAAAAAACGAATGACGACGGGCACCGTTGCCAACACTCAAGCTGCGGTGCTTGCCTTATGTTTTGATACCACCAAGTTATATACCTTCAACGACTCAGTGATATTGCGCGATGCGGCCTCTGGAATTACGGATAGTGATTGAGTGGGATAAATTCCAACTAGGTGCTTCAATGTTTATACCGTGTTTAAACCGTAGAGCAATGCAGAAATTTATTGAGAAAGAAACTCAGAGATTAAAAATGACAATAATATGTAAGCGTGTTATTGAAAATGGATTGTATGGCTTGCGTGTTTGGAGAGTTGAAGATACAATAGAAACTTAAGTACTCATGCTTTTCCCTGTGTGATATACCCTTGACTAGGGTGTTTGGCCCTTGAATGAAAGTTCAAGGGTTCTTTTTTTAATCATTAAACGATTCCAGTAGTTTATTTAATTCAGGTTTTAACGCTTTATTGAAGCGTATTCCATGGATCATTTGTTTTTCTGCTGCTTCCCTTGCACGTTGCGAGCGCTGTAATGTTTCATTAGTTATTCTAGCTTTAGGATCTATTCGAAGCGCATTAAACTTAGCTATATCCTCCCTTACTTCATGCATTAAGTCGTAGTCTCCGGCTTTTCTAGCCATGTCATATTTATTAAGTATCCTAGTACGACGTGCCATAAGTTCACGTTCATATTCTTTTAGCATACCTATCTCTTCATAAGTTCTCGTGAGATTAGCAGGGGAAAATCCTATAGCTTGCATTGCTATATTCCATTCAGAAAGATCCTCTACCAGGGGCTGACCTTTAAGTGTCAGTACGCCGTCGTTATTAAAACGAACAGCCTTCATGAAATTTTTAATAACACTTGGCATCATCGCTTCAATGCCTCTATAAACTTCCCCTTGACTAACTAATTCAGCACCGCGGCCAATATCAAACGTGAGTGATATCGTGACTGGGAAAC
>OGWK01000009.1_pt1 | contig 14021 bp, 20 predicted proteins | sample 1576011 | NCBI WGS metagenome assembly OGWK01 (sample SAMN07581539, study PRJEB24739) | freshwater metagenome | reverse complement strand
TATGACTCATCACTCTTACGTGGTGCTGCATGCTGCAGTGCTGCTGCCAGGTCTTCATACATAGTATCCTCACCCCAGTGGCTGTATAGGGCCACAGCCTGGTTCTTGGACTGTTTAAAAACGAATGCAAAACGTAGGATTTAAATTAAGTGGTACTTTAGGACATGCTCGTGCAGATTTTAGTTTAGAATTTAGCTTTAAATCAACAAAAGCAGATCAAATTATTTCTTACGGTAACTGGTCATCTCCTACTGGCCCTGGTTCAGTTACAACATCAATGGCTTTACTCAATGGAAAAATTAACATATTGCAATATCCAGGATATACATTAAAGCATCCTAAAGAAGCTTTAACATCTGATCAACAACTTTTAAATTCTGGTGGAAGCAATTGGGTAACTGGCAATAAGCGTGTTGATGATGGACAATGGCATCACATTATTATTCAATACCGTCAAGGACCAGAAATGGATGATGGAATTGCTGGACGTACACAAATATGGATTGATGGACAATTAGATATTCAGCGATTTGGCGGATGGTTCTACGAGCCAGATGTATTTGGAGCAAACCTAGAAGCATCTACCTATGCTCCTGATTTTTATACATCAGCAGTTTCTCTTGATACAGCAGCATTTGTTGGAGAAAGAGATATCTCCTTACATTACTTCGATTATATAAAGTATGATCCAATTCTTGCAGCACCAATGACTGCATCTATAAGTCATACAAATAATAATAGCGGTAAGGGAAATAGGCCTAGAGCCCTTATGCTTTACTGGTGGCCAACATCAAGTGGTCAAAACCAAAACTTTATTACTAGACGTTTTGACGGTCAATCTGGCCAAGGTGAATTTGATATATCTATGGCCCCACAAGAACTTGAAACAATTGATTATGTAACATCGCCTCCACAACAATATTTTGGATGGGACGTATTCCCAGTAGACATTAATGGATATTTTGTTTCAGATCTTGTAAAAGTAGAAGCATATGGTGGGGCACAAAACATAGGTCTAAATGATTTAGGCGGCGCTGTAGGTCCTTATGAAGGACCTAGACCTCAATTTAAAGCAAATACTCGTGGATATTTTAGAAATACAAAAGACGACACACGCAGATACATTGATCTTGTAAATGATATAGATCTGTCTCAATTTGATATGATATTTTTTAAGAATTATCCAGATCAATCAAATGAAGTTGATGCTTATGCAAAAAATGAGATTGTTGACCCATATTTTAATATTAGAGAAACAAAGATATTTGAAGACTTTATTAAATCATTACGAGATGCTGTAGATACTGGTATTTCTTTAATGGTTAATAATCCACAATTAGCACTTGATCTTAAAATTGTAGATAGAATTGAACCAGTTCCACATTTACAAGATACTGGTTATTACTATTCAGATCCATATACCCCAACAATTGTTCCATTTTCAGCGTCAGCTATACAGGTTGGTGGTCCAGGAACTTCTGCACAGTGGTATGATACATTTAAAAATAATAGAATAAAAGTATTAAATACGTTTGCAGATATTACAGATTGGAAATGTAATATACATGTCAGATCTGCATTCTTTAATAATGACGACACTCTTGATTTTGGTGCTCCAAGTAGACAATTTGAAGGATATGAATACAAGCCAAATGGACTTAATATCGGAGATGAATTTTTCATTTCATCATATTGGTATAACCGTACTAATAATTGGCTGGCTACACCAATACAAAATGTCAAAGCTGGAACACCAATTACAGCTTTTGCAAATCAATATCGTCAAGGTTTAAATCTTGTAAATAATCCATATAAAGATTATGTAACATCCATTGCAATTAAGCCAGGTGATGTTTTGGATGGCCGCCAGGTAAAAGGTAAGATCTGGGTAAACTTTACTGATCCTATTAATAAAGAAAATGAAACTGCATATATGGATGCAATTCATACTCAATGGATTAACCTTGCATACGAAGAAGGCTCAATTACATTAGCTCAAAGAAATGCTTATTTGGCTTCTAACAATTTGCTAGAAAATAAATTAGCATCTGGAGAGATGACTCAGTCTGTTTATGATAGAGAAATATTATGGCAAACAAACGGAATGAATATTTTGTCACAATCTCAACAAATTGAGATGGCTGACGGACAAGATGATTTTGGTGGAACAAGAGCTCGTAAAGGAACTACTAGAAAAACAAATCAAGCTGGTAGAACATCTGCAGCAACAACTTCATTTGGTGGACAATGGTTTACATTTACATATGCAAGAACATATCCACAATTAGCATTTGAAGTTTTATCCATGAACACTCGTGGACTTAGATGGCTTTCTGACAGAGTTGCAGCAGTTGAACAAAATCAAGCACACACTGCAATGCCAGCATCTGGATTAATGGTACAACCAATAGTAGTTGCTGAAAAAGAAGCAATAATAAATACACAGGCAATGCTTGCAAATGCTGTAAAAATACCAGCACTTGGATATGCAGGAAATGATAGAAATGTACTTTCCTTGCCACTTCAAGCATCAGCAACCCTGATGATGGTTGCTAAAATAGTTTCTGCGGCCCCAATGACGGCGGCGGCAGTACATAGGGATTCTGTAATTAGAACAACAGCAACAGATCAAGTTATTGTTTATGTTCTACATGAAGACCCAATTCTATACTTAAGAGAGGATATTATAAAATGATTAGTCAATACTGGATTGGTCAAATACCAGCACGGCCTCTATCTATTGTAGTTAAGACCCAAGAAGGAACAGACTTTAACCTCTCTGGTTATACAACAATTAACGCAGTTTTGCTAGACCCAGACAACAATGAGGTTAGCCTATCTGGATCTACATTAGATACGAACGCCAAGGCATTTGGACAATTAAGATTTATATGGCCAACAACAAGAAGCTTGTTTGAGAAGCGTGGAGATTATGTTCTACAAATCAAATTACAGGGTTCTGATCGTTTGGACTACACAACAACCCACACAATTCGTGTGCGGGAATTAGGAAAGGTGATAAGAAATGTTTAGTACAATAAATAGCGTAAAAGAATATACAGGCTATGACGTAACCCTTGACCTAGTTAAAAAAGCACAAGCCATTGTAGAAATATTTATTGGCAAGGACGAAGTAGATATTGAAAATCCAGCAGATTTAATTTTGCTAGATAAAATGACTTCATACCAATCTGTATACATGCTTGAAAATGAAGACATGATATTTAAGCAAGCTGCTATAACTAGCCAAGGACAAACTGATGCATTAGTTAATTTTGACAGAACAATGCTTGCCCCATTTATGGCCCCATTAGCTGTAATTGCAGCTGGAGGATTGTCATTTAACAAATCAAGATCATACAAAACAGGACGGGTATTTCAATGGAATAGCATTCCTAAATGGAGACAGAACTAATGCCATTATTTAGCACCTATAAAAGATTTAACTATACTGTCGATGTTTACAAATATATACTTGTAACATCTGCTGATGGAACAGTCACAACTAAACAATATGATACAGTTCCACAAAATTATAGTATTCAAATTAGTACATCTTTTATAGGAGATCTTGTTATTTTATCAAATAGTAAATTTCAAAAAGAGGCATTGCTTGAAAATCTAAAAGACAGAAATGGCAATGAAATTTATACTAACGGAGTATGGTCAATAACAAATACTCAACCTGTAACCAATGCGATGGGGTTAGTAGAGGGATATAAATATAAAGCTAAATTAATTGAAGGCGAAGTATAATGTTTGGTAGATTATTTGTAAGATCTATTACTAGAATGTCTAGGCCTGCATCTCGTTCGCCTAGAATAAGAAGAATTCCAGGAACTTTATTAGAGGATTTGCGTTCAGCTCGTCTTGGCGATGGGTATTTTAATGATGAACTGTGGGAATCTCATTATACTGAAATAATAGAAAACCAAGTAGATAAGGCTGGTAATAGCGGTCAAGAAACCTTACTTGAAGAAACAGAATATTTTCCAAGTCCCGCATTAGAGTATTGTAAAGAAAACGGTAGAGATTATGATCCAGAGAAATTTGTGGATTTTGTAAAGAATGATCTTGGTGATACTTATTATTATGCAATTAATGAAATAATTGATGAATGTTCTCAAGAATTATTGGAAGCATGGGATGACGCTTTTGCAGGAGATGACGTAGGTGCATTTTTATATAATGAAAAAACAGTTTATGGAAACTATAGCAATGCTTTATCAATTTATTCAGCACGTGCTGCTGCAAGATATGGTCCAAAATGGAATACTCAAGCCGCATCTTTTGGAAGAAATAGAGTTACTGCTACAAGATTTTTGGCGGCTAATCCAAAAGGATTGTCCAGAACTACTAGATCTAGTCCATATGCTGGAAGAAGTTCTACAGAAAGTAGAAAAATTTCAGCAAAAACTGCGAGAGACTTTTTGGAAAAAAATCCAAACGGAACTCCAAGGGTGTTTTATCCATGATAGAAGTATTCGTAGGAGCCTTGATATCAACTATAGTTATAATTACCTATATTGAAACAAGGATCAGCAAAGAGTTAAAACCTAATAGTGGGTCAAGCATGAAAGATCAATTAAATAAGCTTTCTACCCAGGTTGAGCTCATTTTAAGCCATTTAGGCCTGAAATAAACCTATAAATTTAGCCTTTTTTAGTTTGACATTTTATATTTGCCATTGTATAATAGAGATACTATCAAGGAGGTAGCATGTACGCATGGCAGTATCAGGAGTCTATTTTAGGCTCCAATCTAACGGCTAACGCCAAATTAGTGGCTTTGGCTATATCTTATCATTACAACTGGAAAGAGGCAAGACAGTCCTTTCCTTCTATTTCCAAGCTTTCGGACAGAACCAGTTTGTCCAGGGCTACAATTTATAGGGCCAAGAAAGAATTGATCGCTAATGGGTATCTTATATCCACCCGCAGATTTAATGATTCTAACCTATATCTCCCTGTGATACCACCCCAGTCTCATACTGATACGTTGGGGGTCTCAGAGGGAAGAACTAACTATGAATATAACTATGAAGTTAACTATGAAGAGAAGGATGCTAACGCATCCCTTGCTATAAATAATAATATAGATCAAGAGGAATATTGGAGGACCTTTGATGAAGAAGAAAGATATCGCCGCCGCCACCCCGCTGGAAGAGGCAATCAAGTCGCTGGACGAGGCAATAAAAAGCCTAGACGACATAATCAAGACAGCGCAGGAATCGCAGGAATTTCTGAAGAGTTTATTTCCAGAGAAGAAAACTATAGGGTGGGTTGAGAATGCCAGGGAATAAAGTAAGACAATTATGTGGTTGTGGAAAACTCACAGCGATAATGGGACTTGGTCCAGATGGTAAATATAGATATAGATCTAATTGTTCTTCTTGCAGAACTATTGCCAGAAAGAATAGAAAAGAATATTGCGAAAAGTGCGGCGGAAGAGAGAATCTAGAAATAGATCATATAGATGCCAATAGATCCAATAACGATTTATCTAATCTGCAAACCCTTTGCAAGAAATGTCACCAAGACAAAACTATTAAGAATAGGGATAATAGGAAATATGAAAAAGTGTAGTGCATGTTTTATGGAGAAGCCAGTAACAGAATTTTATGTGGCTAATCACACAATATCAGGTAGACAATCTATGTGCATACCTTGCTATAAAGCTTATTTTAAGCAATGGCGTGAACAAAGAAAAGAAGCAAAACCAATAGAAATTCCACAGTCTAAGGTCTGCCAGGATTGTGGCCTAGAAAAGCCTGTAAGCCAGTTTGGGAAGCGTTCTACGAGCAAGGACAAGTTAATGTATGTCTGCAAACCATGTTGGCGTATACAGACACGTAATGCCCTTAAACGCCATTATCGAAAGAAGGCAGAAATTGGCGGGTAGAGGAAGACCAAGAACTGCTGCTGTTAATCCTAAAAAGGGAACTAGATCTAAACGTACAAAGCCATATAATCGTAAACAAATAGATCAGGCTGGAATGACTGTTCCTGAATATATGGTACAGAAATCATTTTGGAAGGAACATAAAGTATCTGACATGATGACTATTACTGGAGAAGAATTAGATTCAGTTATAGATAAGTTTATGGATGCATTTATTGCCAGACAAATTAAAGGTAATAAAAGATGGAATTTTCCTGACACATATCGCATGGGCATTGACTTGAGAAAATTCAGATAGTATAATTATATTGTTACACACATACTGCCATTTGTGTGTCACCTCCAAGATAGGTAGTACCCAGAGCACGTAGCATCCCTGCCATAGCTCTGGGTATTCTAATGTAAAAGCAGGTATAATTAGTACATAGTGCAAGGATGTACAAACTAGTGGATATGAGAGATTTTATGGACCCACAACAGGGCGGTGGCGTAAGGTTATATCCCTATGCTAAAGACCTATATTATCATCCATCAGGCGTATTATCCATGACAATACAGATATATGATGAGTATGAGTCCCAAGACTTTAACTTTGGCATAGTCGCAAATGGCAATCTCAAAGACTTCCTTGATCAATTACATGAAGGAGATATATTATGAAGGCGGAACCTCAAAAGTCCAAGATGATCATAGATATCAATAAGCATGGAATAAGACGAGAAAGATATGCAGCAGGATATGAGACAGTAAAGAGATTAGCTAAGAAGAATAAGAAGAAGAATGTTTCACATGAAACAAAGTAGACATTTTTACATATACATAAACAGCATAGCAAATGTGTGTGCGTAATGTCAAATTAATGGCAAATATGTCGACAAATAGACATATAGATAAGGAGATATGATGCCATATCCACAATTTACAGATGAACAAATAACCGAATTTATAGAAATGGCGGCGGAAATGGGAATTGGTCCTACTATGAGAACATTAGGATATCCTAAGTCATATCATACCGCCAAGAAATGGCATGTTCAAAGAAATATAGATATGCCTACTGCAAATTCCCTTGCATATATGACTAAACAATTAGACATATTCTATACAGATAAAGAGAAGATATTAGCAGCGCAGGCAATTATAGATAGAACAGTAGAAGCCTTATATCAAGATGATCTAATTGCAGATGATATAACTAAACTATCTAATGCTTTGCATAAGGCTATACAAACAATTAATCTAATTGAAGGTAAGTCTACCAACATTAATGAAAATAGATCTAAAGATGGCACAGATCTAGCAATCGTAGATATGCTAAATGAAGCCAAAGCTAGATCCAATTCTATTAAAGAGATGATCTCTAATAGAGACCACGCAAATAGGGAATAAATTTAAAAAAATAATTTTTGCTACTGTAAATAAATTTCTACAGTAAGAATTATATAAAAGGCAAACAGGAGAATAATGACAATAGAGGAATATTTAGCAGACATAAATCCTAAACTGCTGACATTTCCAGAAGGACGACGGGAACTAACTAAAAATGATCCTTTACTCTTTGCTCTAATTTATCTACCTCATCATTTAAAAAATGCACAGGATGAGATTACATTGTCTGAATTTCACTGGGACTTGTGTGAATATGGCAAGAATTGGATCAATAAGCCAACTACTCCTAAGCAATATAGAGATGCATTTATAGCACCCAGAGAATGTGGCAAGTCTACATGGATCTTTTTGCTTCTACCTATGTGGGCCGCCGCCCATAATCATGTTAAATTTATAGCTGCTTTTTCAGATGCTGCGTCTCAGGCTGAGACTCACTTACTAACATTTAAGAATGAATTGGAGACCAATGAGTACCTCAAAGAAGATTATCCAGAACTATGCACACCTAAGATTGTCTCTAGCACTGGGCGTTCCCTTGCATCAAACGCTTGGCGTATTATTCAGGCAAACGATTTTATATTCGACGCTAATGGTATTGATACTAACTCACTGGGTAAAAAAGTCTTTGGCCAACGCCCTGACCTCATTATTTTGGATGATATTGAAAAGGGAGAAAAGAACTATTCGGAGTATCAAGCGGGTCAGCAATTAAATACCGTATTTGACGATATTGCTCCTATGAATATCTATGCTCGTATGATTATTGTAGGAACTACCACCATGCCTAATTCTATTATGGATCAATGTCGTAAATTTGCAGATGGACAGCGTGGAAAAGAGCTAGAATGGATTACAGCCCAGAATGTTAATGTTCACTACTATCCAGCCATTATGACCGCCAATGATGGCTCAGAACGCTCTGTATGGCCTCAGAAATGGCCTATAGAATGGTTGCAGAGCCAACGACACATGCGGGACTTCGCAAAGAACTATATGAATAAGCCAGTTAACCTTGACGGTAATTTCTGGACATATGAAGATGTAATTATTGAAGATTTGCCAGAATATGGCAACACAATTATCTCTATTGACCCCGCAGTAACTAAAAATAAGATTTCTGACTATACAGGCATAGCCGTATTGTCTAGAGGAGAAGAAGATCAGATATATGTAAGAGAAGCGATACAATTAAAGGTATCTCCATCTGAATTATCCGACAGAATAGCCAGTCTAGTTGAAATATATGAACCTGGTGTAATTTACGTAGAAACCAACCAGGGCGGAGATCTCTGGAAGGACGTATTTAAGAATATTCCTGTGAGATATAGATCAATTAAACAGTCTGTATCAAAACAGGTACGTGCTGGTAAAGCACTTAACTTTTACCAACAAGGAAAGGTTCGCCATACTTCCCATTTCCCTGCTTTAGAAGAGCAGATGTGGTCGTTCCCAAAGACACCACATGACGACGTTCTGGATGCTGTTGTTTCAGGAATATTGTATTTCTTAGACGATAAAAATCCAAAAGTATTGGCAAAGCAATTTAATTATTTAAGGAGATAATATGTCAGATATTAAATTAGCCCTAGACCATATTTTGGCACGACGAGATGGATACAAGTACGCTGAATCCTATTACGAAGGTGCACAACCTGAAGTATTTCTTGACCAAAGATGGTATAGATTATTCAAGAATCCAGCTTTAGACTTCCGATTCAATTTCAGCAAGACTGTTGTTGACTCAGTTCTAAATAGAATGGAAATTAGCCAAGTTATGACAACTACTGAGGCATCTCAGGCGTATATTGATCAAATTTGGGAACAAACAGATCTAAAATTAGATATAAATGAAATTCATCGCAATGCTTTGGTCTATGGAGACTGCTATGCGATTGTTTGGCCAGATGCAAATGGTACTTTGGCTATTGATTACAACTCACCATTGACCACTGCAATGATTTATGACGAGGAAAACCCAAGAATTAAGTCATTTGCAACAAAAATGTGGCAGACAACAGCAGAAGATGGTCGTAAGATCATTAAATTAAACCTTTATTACTCAGATCGTATTGAAAAGTACGAAGGAATGGGTGAAATTGAGAATATGAGTACTGGAAATGGCAACCAATTTGCTTTGGTTGAGGTAGTTCCTAATCCATGGAACGAAATTCCTGTATTCCACTTCCGCACATACAAGCAATATGGAAAGCCAGAGCATGGAGATGCATTTGGACCACAAGATGCAATTAATAAATTAATCGCTACCCATATGCTTACTGTAGATTATCAGGGTGCTCCACAACGCTATGCATTATCAAATGGCGGAGTATCAGCAGAACTTGATGACTTTGCAGATGATGCAAATGCTAGAGAGAACCTAGGAGCCCTTAAGAATGGCCCAGGAGAACTTTGGTATCTACAAGGAGTTACTTCTGTAGGACAATTCCAGCCAGCAGACCCAGAAACATTTACAAAGCCAGTATTAGAATTCGTAAATGCCATGGCAGCAATTACTTCAACACCAACGCATTACTTTGTTAAGGGATCTTATATTCCAAGCGGACAAGCATTACGTGTTGCAGAAGCCCCACTATTTAAGAAGGTTCTAAATCGCCAATTGGCATTTGGATCTACTTGGAGAGACTTATTTAAGTTTATGTTCAAGGTAGAAGGCATTGCGGCAGAGGTAGAAATTAAATGGCATAACCCAGAAAGCATTGATTCGCTAGAAAATTGGGATATCGCAGTTCGCAAGCGTTCTGTAGGTATGCCACTAGAGCAAATCTTGCTAGAACTAGGCTATGATCCAGAAATAGCAAATCAAATTGCAGAATCAGCGGAACAACCAAATGAATTATCATTGGCAAGTTCAGCAGAAGCATTAAACGCAAATAACTTGGCCCTTCAGCAAGAAGCCAGCCAAACTAATCAGTAAGGATAAAAATGGAAGAAACAAATCCAGTAGATGGTACGTCTACGGAAATCAAGGACCCTGCAGCGGTTCTTGCAGCCTTAGATCGTGCTAAGAAAGACGCAAAACAATTTAGAGTTGAGAAGGAAGATCTAGAGACTCAATTAAAGTCTTGGCAGGATTATTCCGATAAGATCAAATCTAAATTTGTTCAAGATAAGGTTGTTGGACATTTGCAGGGCCTTGGCCTTCAAAATTCAGACAGACTTTTGAAATATATTAAGATGGATCTATTAACTTTAAATGATGATTTACAGTTAGAAGGTCTTGATGATCAAATTGAGGGTCTAAAAAATGACTTTCCAGAATTATTTGATCCAAAATTTCTTGTTGGAGGAAAAGCAGATTCTGGCAACACAACTGCCGTTGACACAAAGCTTTCAGCAAGCCAACTACAAGCAAAATTGGTGCTTGGTAGGTAGTATTTAGAATTAAATTATGGTAAAATTGACTCAGGCAAACTCCGATTGGACGATTGGGTTTGCGGATATAAATTGGACGATTTTAATCTAATAACTCAAAAATCTAAATTAAACTAAGGAGATAAATCATGGCACGTACAGACTTTACCGAAGCTAATGGTTATATTCTTGAGGAGCAAGGCTCTGCGGTCATCCAAGACCTTATTGCTAATTCAGCAGTTGAAGCTTATGCTCGTCGTGAAACCATGGCATCACGTACCAAAACTGTGCCTCGTTTTAAGACTGATGCTCCAGCAGTTGTTGCAGAAGGTGCAACAATTGGAGAAGCAACAGCAACTCTAGACGAAATTGTACTTACAGCACGTAAGTACGCACAGATCATGCACGTTTCTGAGGAAGATCTAAACGATAACCTTGTAGACGTACTAACAGCATCAAAGAGAGAGTGGGCATCACGCTTTGCTCGTAAATTTGATAACGCCTGCCTTGGCGTTACAGTAGCAGGAGATGGAACTGACACAGCTCCATACACATCGCTATACAAGGCACTAACAGACTTGAACTCAGCTTCAAACATCATCACAACAGGTGGAGACCTTTCATACGGAGATTTGAATTCAGCTTTGGGAATCGTAGAAGATTCTTCTAAGTTTGATGCAGCAAACACCGTCTGGATGGCACACCCAAAGATGCTCCAGCACATTCGTGGAATGATCAAGGGCAACAATGACCTTGTTCTTCCAGATCCACTTGCAGGAACACCAGGAAGCCTATTCGGTTATCCTCTAGTTCTTTCATACGGTGCTGCTAAGGCATCTGCAGCAACTGATGCTCCATCAGGCAACCCATTCATCGTAGTTGGCAATCGCCAAATGTTGATCAATGGTGTCCGTGGTGGCGTAGAGTCAGTTGTATCTCGTGATGCAGAATTCACAAAGGATGGAGTTCTTCTTAAGACACGTATTCGTCGTGGCTTCGCTATTGCTGATGCTGATGCATTTGCAATCGTTGAGAAGACTTCAGCATAAGGGGGAAAATAGAATATGCCATCAAAACTATACGGCCAGTTTCTAGCTAAGGCCCTTAACAAAGAAGTAGATTGGGATTCAGATACCATCAAAGTAGCTCTCCTAACATCTTCTTACACACCAAATCAGGATACTCACGACTATTTCGATGACGTATCTGCAAACGAGGTTTCTGGAACTGGCTACACAGCTGGCGGACAGACTCTTGGTTCAAAGACTGTAACTTATGATTCAGCTAACAACGTCATCGTTCTTGATGCTGCTGATACAACCTGGTCTTCATCCACAATTACTGCACGTTATGCAGTTATTTACGATGATTCAGGTGCAACAGCCGCAAGCAAGGCTTTGATTGGTTATGTTGATTTTTCATCTGATCAGTCTTCAACAAATGGTAACTTTACAATTACATGGGATGCGACAGGTATTGTTCGCATTACAGTAGCGTAAGGTAACACGCTAATGGATGTAAGGGTAGAAGCGGGACCACTAACAGCAGGCGCTGTAATGGTGGAGTCAAAGGCAGTTGTTGAGCTCGTCTCAAATGTTGTCATTATCGCTCCAACTGTATCTCGCTTCTCCCTTGCTCCAGTAATATCAATAGGCGGAACTAGTATTTCTTCAATTACACCAGAATTTTCTATAGGAGGATTGAAGGCTGCGGTATAACCGTAGCCTTTTTTTATTATGCCAACAGCTTATGAAAACCAAGCCTCAAGTTTAAGCCCAGTATTATGGCTTAAGTTTGATGGAAGTGGCGTACCAACAAATCATGGATCAGGCGGATCTACAATATCTCTTGGAAATGGAACTGGTGCTACAACAGGAGTATCAGCATTAAGCAATACTGGATATACATTTAATTTAGCTGATGCTTCAAGATATGACATTTCAGCATTACCAGCAAATACTTTAAGCGACAAAGTATATACAATTGAAACTGTTTTTAGAGTTTTACCTGGAACAACAAATAATTATCAAACAATTTTTAGAGCAGACAATGGCAACAACTCAATTATTCTTCGTGTCCAAGGAACAAATATGGGACAAGCTGGAAAGTTTGAGGTTTATCTATGTGGAAATGCTGGTACTGGAGTAAATCAATATTCTCAATGGAGAATGGACGACGGTGCTTTTCATCATGCTGTATTGTTAGCATACACAACAAACTGGGAATTATATATTGATGGATACTTACATGCTTCTGGAGCATATCCAGCAGGAACATTAAATTTAGATACAGCTGGAAGTAGATTTATATCCAATGCACCTGGCGAAACATCAAACAATTTGACAATTGATGAATTTGCTATTTACAATTTTTCTTTTAATTTAACTAATATTAATAATAACCTTAAAGCTCTTTTGCCAACAAAAGGCAATATTGCACAGATAGGGAATAATTCAACAAAACCAGTAATGTATTATTCTGCTGATGAATCAGTAAATAATACAACTTTATACAATAGCGGATCAAGTGCATCTTCAAGTCCAACACAAACTGTTGGTAATACATTAACTAAAACTGCATCTGGTGGACCTGGCGGAACAAACGGATACTTTGGCACAACTGCTCTAGGTGTAAATAACGGCGTTTCATCTGGATCAATGAATAACTTTACGTTTGCATTCTGGCTTAAAAGGGCATCAGCTCCTGCAAGCTCATTAGTATTAAGCCCATATTATTATTATGACAGCTCTAACAATATCGATCCAAGCTCCAATACAGGATGGTCTATAAATTCAAGCGGCCAATTTGTTGCAAGAATGCGATTTGGTGGCACTACTATTGTAATGACAAGCACATCTTCTGTATGTACAAATACATGGAAACATATAGCAATTACAAGAAGTGGTGCAACCTATACTTTATATATTAATGGAGTTCAAGAAGCAACTACGACTGGATCTGCCTCTTCATCACCTTCAGCAACAATATATTATCTATATACAGATAGTACTGCTGTAGCAACCTCTATTGATGAATATATGCTTTATCCAGCAGCAATGACCGCTGCTAACATAAGTACATTATATAATGCTGGACTTGGCGCTATAAGTATAAATTATACAAATACATCTGGAGCCACAGCTTCATCTCTTATTGTTGATCCTGCAGTAGGAATAGGTGTTGAATATTCACAAACTAAAGCAGAAGCATCTGCTGATTCTGTTATGCCAACAGTTGCTATTGGAATAAATGTTGATGGCGGTAGAGTATCGTGACTGGGAAACAGATCGGAAGAGCACACGTCTGAACTCCAGTCACCGGCTATGATCTCGTATGCCGTCTTCTGCTTGAAAAAAAAA
>OGWK01000008.1_pt1 | contig 14457 bp, 22 predicted proteins | sample 1576011 | NCBI WGS metagenome assembly OGWK01 (sample SAMN07581539, study PRJEB24739) | freshwater metagenome | reverse complement strand
CGGCTCTGAACACTCTTTCCCTACACGACGCTCTTCCGATCTGTTTCCCAGTCACGATAAATTGGCTCTAGTCGTTAAAGATAGGGTAAGAGAAACCACTACGACCACAGGCACAGGCACAGTTACACTAGGTGGTGCTGCTACAGGCTTTCAGCCATTCTCTGTTATTGGTAATGGTAATACTACGTTCTATACTATCCAATTAGCCAATACAAATGAATGGGAAGTAGGTATAGGAACATACACATCTTCAGGCACTACTTTATCTCGTGACACTATCCTAGAGTCTAGCAATAGCGGAAGTGCAGTTAATTTTAGTGCAGGAACAAAAGATGTCTTTGTGACTTATCCTGCTGAAAAAGCAATATATCAAGGTAATCTACCTACAAAATTAGTAGTTACTAAAAGAGATACAACAACTGCTGACATTGCTTTAGCTAATGGTGTTTTACCTGTATTAAACAGAAGTGGCTCAACAATTAATGTTACAGTAAGTTAAGGATAATTATGGCAACTCGTTATGGATTAGTGCTAAATGGCACAACAATAGAAGAATTACAGTCAGGTGATAACATCATTGGCTTAACTTCTAGTACAGCACTTCAAAAAGGTGATGGCTCTACTGGTCTTACTGCAGCTACAGCAGGCACAGACTATTTAGCACCTCCTTCAGGCACAGCTATTCTAAAAGCTAATAGTGGTGGTGCATTAGCAAATGCTTCTGCAGGTACAGACTATGCTAAACCTGATACAGCATCATCATGGACAGCAGCACAAAGAGGTAGTATTTCTACACTTACAGATGGTGCTACTATTACACCTGACTTTGCTCTAGCTAACAATTACACAGTTACACTCGGTGGCAATAGAACATTAGCTAACCCTACAAACTTAACTGCTGGTCAGTCAGGTTCTATCTTTGTCGTGCAAGACGCTACAGGCTCACGAACATTAGCTTATGGTTCATTTTGGGACTTTATCGGTGGCACAGCACCTACACTTACCACAACAGCAAATGCAGTAGACCGCATAGATTATGTAGTGCGTACTACTGGTTCTATCCACGCAGTATTTACAGCTAACTACTCATAATGGCAATATTAAATAATAATCCTCTTATAGGTTCTGGTGGTAATCAGGGCTATAACATAAACAACTCACTTCGCTTTAGAAGTAGTGCTAGTGCAAGTCTTTCAAGAACACCAGCAAGTTCTGGCAATAGAAAAACATGGACTTGGAGTGCTTGGGTTAAACGTGGCACATTAAGTGTTCAGTTAAATACTCTATTAGTTACGAAGCCATCTTCTTCTCCGAATGACACTAACACCTTACAATTTTCTTTTAATAGTGACAATGCTTTAACAATAGGATTAGAAACTGCTTATTATTTAACTACAACTCAAGTATTTCGTGATACTTCAGCTTGGTATCATCTTGTTTTAGCTGTAGATACAACTCAAGCTACTGCATCTAATAGAATAAAAATATATGTTAATGGTAGTCAAGTAACTGCTTTTTCAGTAGACTTAAGGTCATCAATTACTCAAAATCAAGACTTGGGAATTAATCTTGGCAGTCAATTACATCAAATAGGTTCTTTAGCAGCAAATACTTGGTATTTTGATGGCTACCTAGCAGATGTAAACTTCATTGATGGCTCTGCTAAAACTCCTTCAGACTTCGGTGAAACAGATACCACTACAGGCGTATGGAAACCTAAAGCATACTCTGGCACTTATGGCACTAATGGCTTCTACCTTAAATTCTCTGACATAGCTACTACATCAGGTTCTAACGCTGGACTAGGTAAAGACTTCTCTGGTAATAGTAACTACTGGACTACGAATAATATCTCTGTCACATCTGGCACAACGTATGATGCTATGACAGATAGCCCTACACTTACAAGTGCGACTGTGGCGAATTATTGCACACTAAACCCTATAGCTACAAATACAGTTGGCGTAGGTACTTTATCTAATGCGAATTTAAACTTTAGTATTCCAAACACATATACTGTTTATGGAACAATGTCTGCATCAAGTGGTAAATATTATTGGGAGGCTGTTGCTACAAGCAGTCCTATTGGTGTTGGTATAAAACAACTTAATGTATTAGATAGATACTCAAATACTATTTATTACATGGGTTCGTCTTTATCTGGAACAGGTGAAAAATATGTAAATGGTACTGGCTCTGCTTACGGAGCATCATGGACAACAGGTGATGTCATTGGTGTTGCTGTAGATATGGATGGTGGAACTGTAACTTTTTATAAAAATAATACAAGTCAAGGTTCAATTGCTTTAAGTTTAGCAACTATTACTGAATTTGTACCTACTTTTGTATCAGGTGCTGGTGCTACTTTTGTTGGATATGTAAACTTCGGTCAAAGACCATTCTCATACACACCACCTAGTGGCTATGTAGCACTTAACACATATAACCTGCCTACACCTACTATATTGCAAGGTAATAAGTATATGGATGCAACGCTGTGGACTGGTGACCAAGCCGCACGAACAATTACGAATAGTGGGGGATTTCAACCTGACATGGTGTGGACTAAATCCCGTAGTGACGCTGAAAGTCATCGTTTGAGTGATTCAGTGCGTGGTGGCAACGGAACTGTTCTGTATGAATTAAATAGTAACCTGACTGAAGCAGAGGGTACAGATACATTAGTAAGTGGTTTTGCATCGAATGGTTTTACGATTGCTGCTGGGACAAATACACCAAATATTTCAAGCCGCACATACGTTGGCTGGCAATGGCAAGCTGGTCAAGGTTCAACATCATCTAATACAAGTGGCTCTATTACATCTACTGTATCTGTAAACACAACTGCTGGGTTTAGTATTGTGACTTATACAGGAACAGGAAGTGTAGCAACTGTAGGTCATGGTTTGGGTGTTGCACCTAAAATGATGATTATTAAATGCAGAAGTGCTGCTGGTGACAATTGGCGAGTTTATCATGCTAGTCTTGGTGCTACAAAATTTTTAGACTTAAACCAAACAAGTGCGGTTGGAACTGCAACTTCTGTTTGGAATGATACAGCACCAACATCAACTGTATGGACAGTAGGAACAAATGGTGAAGTAAACAGAAGCACTAGCACATATGTTGGATATATTTGGGCAGAAATATCAGGATTTAGTAAATTTGGTTCTTACACAGGTAATGGTAGTGCAGATGGTCCGTTTGTATATCTTGGATTTAGACCTAAATGGGTTTTAATTAAAAGAACAGATAGTTCAACAAATGGTAATTGGTCTTTATTAGATTCTTCAATAAATACATACAATGAAGCACAGAAAATTTTAACACCAAATACTGCTGATTCAGAATCAACTCAAAATTATTTAGATTTACTTTCTAATGGATTTAAAGTTAGATATGCTGCTGCTAATCAACAAATAAATACAAATGGCGGATCATATATATATGCAGCATTTGCAGAAAACCCTCTGAAATACTCTTTGGGGCGTTGATGAGTCACAGAGCAGAGATGATAGGTAAGAAGTTTGGTAAACTTACCCCAGTAGAAGTTCTTAAAGAAAAGAAGTTACATTTATTATATAGATGTGTTTGTGATTGCGGAAACGAAGTAGAAGCAATGGGTAATTCATTGCGTTCTGGTAATACTAAATCATGTGGTTGTATTCGTAGACCAAATTTAGTAGGATTAGAAAATAGTCATGGTATTGTAATAAATAAAGTTCGCAATCAAATATGGACTATTAAATGCAAACATTGTGGTGAAGAACATATACAAAACCAAAGAGAAATAAGAAATGATGCACACTCTATGTCTTGTTCTAAATATAGACCATCTAATTATACAGGTTTAGATAGACGAGATGTAATTATTAGAAACCAATATGGTATTACTTTAGAAGATTATAATAACATGCTTGAAGCACAAGGTTATAAATGTGCTATATGTGGTAATGAAGATGAGGTTGAAGGTAGACGATTAGCTATTGACCATTGTCATACTACAGGTAAAGTAAGAGGTTTATTATGTGGTAAATGCAATAGAGGTTTAGGTTTGTTTTATGACAATTTTACACTATTACAAAATGCTATTGAATATCTAAAAAATAGTTTAGCAAGATAATTAACAAAGGAAAAATTATGTTTTTATTAAACGGAAAACACTTACCAGAAGGAGTAGGTTTTAGAGACGCTAATGGCACACAGTATGCGTCTAACTGGCTTAACCTATCTACAGAAGAAGAAAAACTAGCTATTGGCATCACATGGGTAGCTGACCCAGCACCTATTGATACTCGCTTCTATTGGGATACAGACTTACCTAAAGCTCTTGAAGATAAACTAGAAGAAAATGGTTCTACTACCAAAGGACTTAAGACTACATTTAAAGCACAAGTCAAAGACACAGCTAATAAACTATTAGCCAATACAGATTGGTATGTAATACGCAAAGCAGAGCGTAGCATTGATATACCTACTGATATTGCAGACAAACGTAGTGTGATCGTAACAGAAGCTAACAGATTAGAAACAGCTATTGATGGCGTGGCTAATGTAGAGGAGCTTATTGAAGTATTAAATAATCAAAACTGGGGAGCATGATGGTGAAGCAAGATGTTGAATCAAGATTAAGCACACATGAAGAAGTCTGTGCATTAAGATACGATCAAATCAATGCAAGACTTAAAAGACTAGAGAGTATTCTTATGGCTTCTGCTGGTGCAATCATTATCTTATTATTGAGCATTGTATTAAAATGAAACATATCATTGGATTATTTATTGTATGTATTCTACTTACCTTAATCCATAAAGCTCATGCCGACACCACAACCATCAATAACAAAGGGATGCCCGTACCAAGTGCTATGGCCCCATCAATGTCAGGGTTCTCTAACGACATGTGCAAGTCTGGTCTCAGTGGCGGTGCAAACACAGGCATGTTCTCTATCAGTGGAGGTACTACAATCACTGATGAAAACTGTGAGCGAATCAAACTAGCTAAGACGCTTAATGATTTAGGTTTAAAGGTAGCAGCAGTATCTGTATTATGTCAAGATCCTAGAGTATGGGATGCTATGGAAATGTCTGGCTCACCATGCCCTATTGGTGGATCACTAGGCTTTACAGCTAAGCGTGCATGGCATGAAAAAGATCCTAAACGATTCGAGAAACTTTATGGTCCGACATACACGCTACCTCTCGTTAATCCTTCTGTGGAGTAATTTATCTTATGCATGGTATTGCACATATGTTCCAACAACTCAAGGCTGGATTTCTAACTTACAGTGCTATGGCATTGACGATGCTACAGCGCTTACTACAGCATGGTGTCCGTATAGGCCAGATGATCCTATCTGCGCTCCGTACATTCAGCCAGTCTGCACCGATACAGTGGAGTATCAATCGCTTAGTTGCCCTCTACCACACTATAGTGGCGTGGTTAATCAAAGTCGTTCCTATAGTTGTAGCCAAGGTACTTGGACTTCTTGGACAACTACGTCAGATAATTGCACACAAGATCCGCCAACTTGTTTCGAAACTACTGAACAAAGAGTAGTCTCATGCGAAGCTGGGTACACTGGATCAATACTAGAGCAAAGAACTTCGACATGTTCAGATCCATACTCGACTCCAGCATTTGGTTCTTGGATTCAAGTTACCAACAGTTGTGTCAAGTCAATGGACAATCCAACGAATCCAATCAGTCCGACAAGTCCACTCAGTGTGACAAGTCCATTGAATCCCATCAATGCACCCGTCATAGTAACAGATCCTGTAACTGTGCCGATGGATGTTGCGCAGACTCAGATTCCAGAAGCGATTACTTCGGTGCAACCAGAAGTGAAGGCGGAAGTCAGGACAGAAAGCAGACAAGAATCACAGCCCGCATCGAGAACAACCGCAAATACAGAAGCGAAGCAAGACCCAAAACAAGAGCTTCCGAAATCAAAGGAACTCGTGCCTGGGTTTGGGATTGTTATGAGTATGCAACTACTGACACAGGCATACACAATACAGAATCAACAGATCATAGAAGCAATCAATATGGAGCAAGAGAATGACTACGCAAGAGAACAAGAAGTATACTTTAAACTTATCCTCGCAGATGATATTGGGGATAATCTTATCGGTCTTAGTTCCAGTCAGTGGGGCAGTCTATTACGGGATAACCCTATTCAACGATTTGACTTCGACAATTGAAGAAGTAAAGAAGATGAGTAATGTAGAAACACGCATTACTTTACTTGAAGATAAAATGAAAGCTGCTGACAATCGTATGATTGAACTAGCGATGTCTAACAATAGAGCTTATGAGAAAGCATCAGAAGCATTTGCATCATCTAAAGAAACAGCTGCTATTATCAAAGGATCACAAAGAGAAGTTGATGTATCTCTTAACGCTGTGCGTGAGGAGATGAAAGCATTACGTAAATCAACGATCAATCCATTGGCGAAGTAATGTTTATCACAAAGGAATTTATAAAGGGTTTATATGAAACCTTTATATCTGCCGATGTGTATAAGAAGTATGCTAAGTATCCGCCTTCAAGTAAGGTAAAGTTTACCATCAAGGATACGATAGAAGCCTATGGCGAATATAAGCCAGAGGAAAAAGAGTTTAATTCCAAGCACGAGATTATGATCTCTGTTGGAAAGTGTGGGTTCTTAGATACAGTATGTAAGACTATGCTACATGAGTTGATACATATGGGGATCTATATTAATAATCCTAACTCTAATAAATATCTATCTCATCAAGGTGAGTTTAAACGTATGCAAAAGAAAGTATCTAAAGAGTTTGGATTTGATTATAAGGAGTTATAATGTTTAGTATTATCAGTGGTATCTTAGGCTTTGCAACCAGTGGGCTACCTAGTCTATTAGGTTTCTTCCAACAACGTGGCGATCAAAAGCATGAGCGTGATATGGCTAAGCTACAGAACGAGCAAGCTATGGCTATGGCTCAGGCTGGCTTTGTATCACAAGAGAAGATTGCTGCTATTGAATTAGAAGGAACGTACGCAGAAACGTACGCTCAAGAACGTGAAGCATTATATCAACACGATGCTAAACTTGTAGAGCAAGCAGCGCCATGGGTTAGAACATTGAATGCATCAGTGAGGCCTATCGTAGCATTTACTTTTGTAGGCCTTCTTGTCTTTGTTGATATTGCTGGATTCATATGGGCTGTTAAATCTACGGGTGGCTTCACACCAGAATCTATGGATGCTATATTCTCTAGCGATGAGATGAGTATCGTAGCTTCAATCATTGGCTTCTATTTCGGATCTCGTACTTGGGAAAAGAAAAAGAGCGGTGAATGAAAGTATCAAGCAAGTTAATCAAATTACTGAGGCACCATGAGGGGGTTCGTAACAAGCCTTATCGTTGTCCCGCTGGTCTGTGGACTGTGGGTGTGGGTCATCTTATTGGTGATGGTAAGTCACTGCCTGAATCTTGGAATAGAACTTTTACTAACGAGGAAATAGATGGAATTCTTAAACGCGACCTCAATCGTTTCGAACGTGGAATACTTAAGATGCTACCTAACGTGCGCCTTAGACAATGTGAGTTCGATGCTCTGGTATCTTTTGCCTTTAATCTTGGCTTGGGTACATTTCAGCGATCAACCATCCGTCAAGCGATTCTTCGTGGCGATAAAGAAGCGGCTATGGAATCGCTCTTAAAGTATTGCAGAGCTGGTGGCAGAGTCTTGCGTGGACTTGAGAACAGACGCAAGGATGAGAAAGCAATGTTCCTTGCAAACTATTAAGTAATGTGATATCGTTTCGTAACTCCACTATGAGGATACGAAATGAAATACAAATCAGTATTAGTCATCTCTGATCTACACATTCCCTATCACCACCCCGATGCATTCAACTTTCTTAAAGCGCTCAAGGCAAAATACAAACCCGATCTCGTTGTTAATATTGGTGACGAGCTTGATATGCATGCGATGTCTATGCATGATAGCGATCCAGATCTATTCTCTGCTGGCCATGAGTTGGCAGCGTCTATTGCATACGTTCAAACACTAGAAAAGATATTTCCAAAGATGGTGCTAGTGCATAGTAACCATTCATCAATGCTTTATCGTAGAGCGTTAAAGCATGGCGTTCCTAAAGGATATCTTAAAGACTACAATGACTTCCTAGGTATAGGCAAAGGATGGCAATGGGTAGAAGATCATACGATCACACTATCTGATAACACACGATGCTTCTTTACACATGGACTATCTGCTGATGTATTAAAGGTAGCCATGCAATATGGTATGAACACAGTGCAAGGCCACTACCATACCAAGTTTAGTATTGGATACTACTCTAACCCTGATGCTTTAGTATGGGGTATGCAAGTAGGCTCGCTTATCAATCAGAAGTCTATGGCATTTAATTATGCTAAGAATTTTAAGACTAGATTCATTGTGGGATGTGGCATGATACTTGATGGCCAGCCTAAATTAATGCCCATGGTTCTTAACACAAATGGTAAGTGGCATGGTAAACTTGTTTAGTGGAAAATCCAACATCAGAACAATTAGATATCTTAGATAAACTTATCGGTCGTAAGATTTGGGATATTGAGATCATAGAAGAAGAACCTCTTGCTATTCTTAGAATTTTTTTGACAGAAAACCAAGATGATTACATAGAGATTAATGCTGAATACATGCAAATGCTCTATGTCTCTCCAAAACCTAAGAAACTACACTAAAAAGTTAATACCCTAGCCTACCCTTGGCTACGATCGTGCGTTATAGAGCGATTGTGTAGGTCTCTCTTTATAATCAATGAGTTACGATAGTAATATCCACACATAGCAATAAAAAGATACACACAATACACACTAGCGTGACTAACTGTTCTTTATTCGTCATATCTTTCCCCTAATCCATGCTCATACTTAAATTCTTTGATGTCCATTTCATCTTCAATTAAATCATCGTAATTTTTTTGAAGTATTTTGACTGGCTTCTTGAGTGTTGCTGGTTTTAATTCTACATCATCATCCATAATATTCTCCTAATAAAATATATGATTGTTAATAATAGTTCTTGGCTTCATGCCCCATTGATTGTTCAAGTCAATATGATGAAAGTAACTAGCGCCTTTGCTAGTATCTTTGATCTCTTGCTTGATAATTTTTTGGGATAATTCTATGAAGGGTTTGAGTGTGTCGTATGAGGGAATAACTTTAGTCTTGGTAGTCCATTCAAATTGATTTCTTTTGAAGGTCTCCGAGCATATATTCTTCTGGTCAAAGTCTGCTCTCCGATAAAGCACATACCCCACTGCCACTTGGCCAGGGATTGGTTCACCCCTAGCCTCATGGAACATGGTCAAACTCATACACATCACTGCTGCAACGTCTAACATAAAGTCTCCTTTGCTTAGGTAGCTTTCATGGTTATCCGTATATACTTTCTATATACTTTAGGCATAATGATCTCACGAAAGGAGAACTACTATGTGGACAACACCAGCAGCTACTGAAATGCGCTTCGGCTTCGAAGTTACAATGTACGTAATGAATAAGTAATCCAAGCGTACATAGATAAGGCAATGACTATGGAAACCTTAGTGGCTCTCCATATGCGTTGCCTTTTCTCTTTGGGTGACTCTATGGTCGCCTCATATTCATACCCATTGACTTCTTTAAACGTGCGTGGGAAACGCCATTCAAAAGCATTGAAGTTAGTTTTGTATTGTTTCATTTGATTTTCCTTTCACATTGTTGATGCGTGTGGCTTGCTTGCCTATATATTGCATCTTTACTGTTACTGGTAAGCGGTCTAGCGTTGGCTTGTTAGCTTCCACTAATGCTTTTAGTTTCGATATCTTATCCTCTGGATTAAGGCTAGAATTCACTAGCTGTTCTGAAATTTCATCAAACTTTGCTTGCCATGTCAAGACATCTGATAGCTCTTGTGGATCTTTATTAGGAATATAGAACGTAAATCCATTAGATTGTGGCTTTTTTACCACACTGCCAGCTCTTTCTGTGGCTAGATTACCATCGTCATCCTCTGGAGCTATGCCACAAGTAGCCATAAGGCTATATCTACGGGCATATGTCAGAGCTGATCCATATCCTTGTGGGTCTTGCTTGGGTGCTGGCACGTGCAACACACCGCCTGTGATAATCTCACCGCTTTCGTGCATTAAGACTGTCTCAATCTTAACGCCACTATCACAATCATGCGTCTGTTGAATCAATGCAATACCATTGTTATTAAGTGCATCAATGACAGCTTCAATACATCCATCTAAAGACACATACTTAGATCTAAAGTGTGGATTCGTTGATGTCTTGAGTGCTGGTGCAAACTCTTTCTGTGCCTTAACAAAGGCTGCTGCTATAGTTTTCATACTTTTCTCCTTTTGTTGTAATTCATTCATAACTTCTGTTTCGAATCTATCTTGGTCGTTCATATACGATCCTTAATAGATAGTTTAGATTGCCTGATAACATAGGCTTCTTTGGCTGGTACCATTTTGGCTGGCTGTGCTTTGTATTGACGCATAGGCCATGAGATCTTGTAACGACCCGCATTACATACTTCAGCATCACGCATCTGCTCCATGATGTTCATCTGCAAGCGATCAATCTGTGCTTCTAACTCCATGATTTGCTCACGAATGGTAATGATCTTCTCAGCTTGGATCTCAATTTCAGGTAAATCAATCGCACTCTTTTCCGCACGATCAAACACACGACTAGCTTCATTGCTGTTAGCTAGAGGATACCAATCTATTTCCTCATTGGATTTATACTTATCTAGCTTCGCTTGAAACTCCTCGACAGCTTGATGAATCATATTGACTTGATCTTCATCACGCTCATACAAGAATATACGAAGTGTTGTGCCACGATACAGCACGCATAGCGCACCCCACTTGGCTTTCATAATATCCATCTGTCCTTGTAATTGGATGACACCACGATAAACCGCTGGGGTATCCTCGACATCCTGTGCTGTAAGCTTGGCCTCTAATATACCTAATCCATCTAACTTGATAGGCTTAGTGCCATCATTCATCACATAAATGCCATTGCCAACATCGGTGAATATTTCATTCCCGACACCCTGAGCAGTGCCATCAAGTGAACAAGCCAATGGAATACTGTCATGGAAATAGGGCTGATCGTGATCGAGGTTATCAATCTCACAGCCTAATCTTTTAACAGCTTCGGATAGGATTAACTTCTCCGTAAGATTGCCCCATATCATTGGCTCATTCTCAATAAACTCTGGCTCGATGCCTTGATAGTATTCAATGCTTTGTTTTAATTCATCATTCGGCGTTCTAAACTTGCTAAAACCTAACAAGGCTGGAAGCCTTGAGCATGACATCATGTCATTCGGAGTCAGTTTCCCCACCAACAGGTTCTACACGCACTCAGCGAAAGAGGATTCGTGGTATCCTCTACCTCCAAGGACGCGCTCAAAGAAGTGGACGACGAACTCGCGGGACTAATCCTAGAGTTGCGAGAGTGTAACAAGATCAAGTCTACGTATTTTGATGCGTTGCATGAGGAGGCTAAGGATTATATTCTACACCCAAACTTCCGTCAGCATGGTACTCGTACCGGGCGGATGAGTAGTGGAGCAGCAGAAGCATGATTAGTGTTATTACGCCAACCTATGAGACGAAGCCTGAGATTCTTGCGCGAACATGGGCTAGTCTGAAAAATCAGACATATACTGATTGGGAGTGGGTAGTGTGGGATGATTCTAAGAATGATGATGTGTTCCGCCAAGTCTATGGTTATTGTAGTGACGAGCGATACAAGATTAACTTGTGTAAGCCGCCTGTTCATGTTGGTGTTATTGGCATGGTTAAACTCTGTGCATTTATGCAGGCTGATGGTGATATTCTGGTAGAATTGGATCATGATGACGAGTTGTTGCCTAATACATTAGAGATTCTATATGATGTATTCTCTGATGAGAAGATTGGGTTTGCATATTCTAATTGGTGTGAGATTAATCAGTATCATACGTCTTGTCGTTATCCTGATGGTTGGGCCTTTGGTTACGGGGATGATTATTATGATGATGCTCAGCGTGTTTGGGTTATGCGCGCACCAGAATTGAACGCTACAACTCTTGGTCATATTGTCAGTGCGCCTAATCATGTTCGTGCTTGGCGAGCCAGTGTATACAGAGATATTGGTGGGCACAATGCTACACTTAGGGTTGCAGATGATTATGAACTCATCGTTCGTACCGCACTCAATACTGAAACATATCATATTGATGAGTTGTTGTATAAGCAGTATATTCATGAAGGCACTGCTCAGCGGGTACATAATGCCGAAATCCAAGAGCGCGTAGCAGAGATCAGCGCCAAGTATAAGGATGAAATCGAAGCACGATATGCTTAGTTATCATCATTGGGACGAAGAGGAAGAAGTCGAATGGGATTGGTACGCCGTCATGCATTTTGGTGACGAAGGCGTATCAGCCACATGGCCTATCTTCTCCTTCTCATACGAAGCCGCAATGGACATCTACCAGATACTACTAAAAGACTATTATAATAGGATAGACTAATGAACGTACAGAATATTCCACGAAGCCAGAAGGATGTGAAGCGAGCCTTTGTACCCAAACTTGATGCATTCCTATTCTTTGATTATAAGGCCATCGAAGTCCGCCTACTCGCCTACTATCTTGCTAGAGCAATCGGAGACACTACGCTTGCAAATGAGATTAATAGTGGAGCAGACCCGCATCGCATTACCGCTCAAGGACTATACGGGCAAGACGACGTTACAGACGAGCAGCGACAAGTAGGCAAGACACTAAACTTTAGTATCATCTATGGTGGTGGAACACCCACGATTATGCGACAATTAGGAGTCCAATACAAAGAGGCAAGACGTCTCCTCAATGCTTATCATGAGACAAGGCCCGGTATCAAACTCCTAAACCAGAGCATCGCAGAAACTCTGGAAGCACGAGGATATATCCAAAGTTTGTATGGTCGCAGACTGCACGTATTAGAAGCACACAAGGCGCTGAATGCGCTCATTCAAGGATCAGCAGCAGATCTCATGCGAGACGCTGTTGTAAACGTATACCATTATCTTAACGCTGTCGAATTTCGTTCACATATAGTAAATATCGTACATGATGAGATCATCATTGACGCAGCAGATAATGAGATTGTTACACTATCGAAACAGGTCCCATACTTTATGGGGAATAAAAACGTAGAGCAATTCGTTAGTATTGAAACAGACTGTGAAATCAGTCGCACTAATTGGGCAGACAAGGAGCCTTATCATGCAGCATAAGAAGTGTACGCATTGTCAGGAGACTAAGCATACTGATGAGTATTATCAGTATCGGGGCACTCCTGAGAGTATGTGTAGTGAGTGTCGGAAGGCAAAGACGCGGACTCGTACTATTATTAATAAGGGTATTGTCGCTGAGGCAAAGTATAAGCCTTGTCATTGTTGCGGCAAGATCCTCGCCCCTTCGCTTATTGATCTTCATCATCTTGATCCTACTCAGAAGGAGGTTGATGTGTCTCGCGCCATTCATGCCCGCTCTCCAGAGCGACTGCGTGAGGAGATCAGCAAGTGTGTTCCCGTGTGTCGTCCTTGTCACAGGGAGATTCACTATGGCAATTGATGATCCTGTAAATAGTCCCAAGCATTATACTCAAGGCGAAATGGAAGTTATCACCGCCATTGAGGGGCTTGGACTTGACTATCATCAGGGTAATGTGGTAAAATATGTTAGCCGGTATCGTTACAAGGGAGGCATTCAGGATCTAAAGAAGGCTAAGTGGTATATTGACAGGCTCATCTTCATTGAAGAGGAGCGAGCAAAGCAACACTATAGGAGTATGGTATGAGAGTTTTAAGTTTGACTAGTCCTCCGATGAAGGGGAAGGATGTTAAGGATGCGCAGCGACGGCTCCGAGAGTTTGGGGCTTGGAGTGGTAAGATTGATGGTGTATTCGGTGAGCAGACTGCACGAGCGTGTACGCAGGCTAAGTGGATGCTAGGGTATGCTGAGAAGAATATTCGTGCCACGTATGGTACTGATCTTTCAGCCTATCTGTCTGGTGCAAAGAAGCCTACGCTTTTGATGCAGCAGCGGGCTAAGAAGCGTAAGCCTAAGAATCTTGGTGAGGCTGCGCTTGTCGTCGCTCGCTCATTCATTGGTACCAAGGAGAATCCTCCGAATAGTAATCGTACCATGTTCTCTAATTGGTATGGTATCATTGGTCCGTGGTGCCTCATGTTTGTCACATATTGTTTTAATAATGTTGGTGCTAAGCATTTCAAGCCGGGAGTGCGGTGGGCGTATTGTCCCTTCATGGTTAATGATGCTCGTGCTCAGCGGTACGGACTCAACGTTGTCCCCAAGGATAAGGTTCGCGCCGGGGATATTGTCCTCTTTGATTGGACAATATCGTGACTGGGAAAC
>OGWK01000007.1_pt1 | contig 14468 bp, 17 predicted proteins | sample 1576011 | NCBI WGS metagenome assembly OGWK01 (sample SAMN07581539, study PRJEB24739) | freshwater metagenome | reverse complement strand
TTGAAGGTGTTCTTGTTGGGGTTATAGTAGGGGTTATAGTTGGTGTTATTGATGTACTAGGGGTTACCGTAGGTGTTATAGTTGGTGTTATAGTCGGAGTAACAGTAGGTGTTATTGAAGTACTTGGTGTTGTAGAAGGTGTGGTGGACGGTGTTATTGACGGTGTAACACTTGTTGATGGTGTTGTTGATGGAGTGGTAGAAGGTGTTATACTTGGAGTAACAGAAGTACTTGGAGTGGTAGATGGTGTTCTTGATGGTGTTATACTTGGAGTTACCGATGTACTTGGTGTTGTAGAAGGTGTGTTGGACGGTGTTATTGACGGTGTAACACTTGTTGAAGGTGTTCTACTTGGTGTAACACTTGGTGTAATAGAAGGTGTTACAGAAGTACTCGGAGTGGTAGATGGTGTTGTACTTGGAGTGGTAGATGGTGTTACAGATGTTGAAGGTGTTGTACTCGGAGTTCTACTTGGTGTAACGGATGGAGTTACAGATGTTGAAGGTGTTGTACTCGGGGTGGTTGATGGTGTTATACTTGGAGTTACTGATGTTGAAGGTGTGGTGCTTGGTGTTCTTGATGGTGTTATACTTGGAGTTACCGATGTACTAGGTGTAGTTGAGGGTGTTGTACTTGGTGTTACAGATGGAGTTACTGATGTTGAAGGTGTGGTGGATGGTGTTGTACTTGGTGTGATAGATGGTGTTACTGAAGTAGACGGTGTTGTACTAGGGGTTCTCGAAGGTGTTATACTTGGGGTAACTGATGTACTTGGTGTAGTTGAGGGTGTTGTACTTGGTGTGGTAGAAGGTGTAACACTTGTTGAAGGTGTTCTTGATGGGGTTATACTTGGGGTTATACTTGGGGTAACTGATGTACTTGGTGTAGTTGAGGGTGTTGTACTTGGTGTTACAGATGGAGTTACTGATGTTGAAGGTGTGGTGCTTGGGGTTGTTGACGGGGTTACACTTGTAGATGGTGTAACAGTAGGGGTGATTGTGGCGGTTACTGATGGTGTTACTGAAGTAGAGGGTGTTCTTGATGGTGTTACACTAGGAGTTACAGATGGTGTTACTGATGTACTTGGAGTAGTTGAAGGTGTAGTTGACGGAGTAACACTTGGAGTTACAGATGGTGTTACGGATGTTGAAGGTGTTACAGTTGGGGTGATTGTTGGTGTAACCGATGGTGTTACAGATGTACTTGGAGTAGTTGAAGGTGTTCTTGATGGTGTAACACTCGGTGTAACACTTGTGCTAGGTGTAACTGTAGGAGTTATACTTGGTGTTACAGAAGTACTTGGGGTGGTAGATGGTGTTGTACTCGGAGTTATACTTGGGGTTACAGAAGTACTAGGAGTTGTACTTGGGGTTATTGATGGGGTTACAGAAGTTGATGGTGTTACGGTTGGAGTGATTGTTGGAGTAACGGTTGGTGTTACCGATGTTGATGGTGTTCTTGTTGGTGTAGCCGATGGTGTTACCGAAGTACTTGGGGTTTGAGTTGGTGTAATGGTTGGTGTTACGGTCGGGGTAATTGATGTGGAAGGTGTTATGGTTGGCGTAACCGATGGAGTTATCGTTGGTGTTACAGAAGTAGAAGGTGTGGTGCTAGGGGTTATACTTGGAGTTATAGTTGGAGTAATAGTCGGAGTAACTGATGTACTTGGTGTTACTGATGGTGTTCTACTTGGTGTTACTGATGGAGTTACCGAAGTAGAAGGGGTGACAGTAGGTGTTATTGTTGGTGTAACACTTGGTGTAACACTAGTTGAAGGGGTTACAGTAGGGGTAATTGTGGGGGTTACACTTGTTGAAGGTGTAACTGTTGGTGTAACAGAAGGTGTAACACTTGGTGTAACACTAGTTGAAGGTGTTACCGTTGGAGTAATGGTCGGAGTAATAGTTGGTGTTACAGAAGTAGATGGTGTTACAGAAGGTGTTCTACTTGGTGTTACTGTTGGAGTTATAGTTGGGGTTACTGATGTAGATGGTGTAATCGTAGGGGTAATCGTGGGAGTTATAGTAGGTGTTACGGATGTACTTGGGGTTTGAGTTGGTGTAATGGTTGGGGTGATGGATGGTGTAACAGATGTACTAGGAGTAACTGTAGGAGTAATTGTTGGGGTTATAGTAGGTGTAACACTTGTTGATGGTGTTCTTGTTGGTGTTACTGATGGAGTAACTGTAGGAGTTATAGTAGGTGTAATCGATGGGGTTACACTAGTGGATGGAGTAATTGTAGGAGTAATTGTTGGGGTTATAGTAGGTGTAATCGATGGGGTTACACTAGTGGATGGAGTAACTGTAGGTGTAATAGTAGGTGTTACAGAAGTACTTGGTGTTCTTGTAGGTGTTACAGATGGTGTTACAGATGGTGTAACACTAGTTGAAGGTGTTACTGTTGGTGTTATAGTTGGGGTAATAGTCGGAGTAATACTTGTTGAAGGTGTTACTGTTGGTGTAATCGTAGGAGTGACTGTAGGAGTTATAGTGGGGGTTACCGATGTTGACGGAGTAACAGTTGGTGTTATAGTCGGAGTAATAGTTGGTGTAACTGACGTAGATGGTGTTCTTGTTGGTGTAACGGATGGTGTTACTGTTGGTGTAATTGTAGGGGTAACTGATGTAGATGGTGTTACTGAAGTTGATGGAGTCACACTTGTTGAAGGTGTTTGAGTTGGGGTTACTGTTGCGGTAACCGTTGGTGTAATTGTAGGAGTGACACTAGTTGATGGTGTTCTTGTAGGTGTTACGGTAGGGGTGATACTTGTACTTGGAGTAATGGTAGGGGTAATTGTAGGTGTTACACTCGGTGTAACAGATGTAGATGGTGTTTGAGTTGGGGTTACTGTTGGTGTTATAGAAGTTGACGGGGTAACAGTTGCGGTTATGGTTGGTGTTATAGTTGGAGTTATGGTTGGTGTTATGGTTGGGGTAACGGATGTACTTGGGGTTACAGTAGGGGTAACTGTTGCGGTCACCGTTGGTGTAATTGTAGGTGTTACTGAAGTACTTGGAGTTCTTGTCGGTGTGATTGTTGGTGTTACTGATGTTGAAGGTGTTACTGATGGGGTTACTGTGGGTGTTATGGTAGGGGTAATACTTGTACTTGGAGTTACTGTCGGTGTAATAGTAGGTGTTACAGTTGGTGTTACGGATGTTGATGGTGTTTGAGTTGGGGTTACTGTTGGTGTTATAGTAGGTGTAACTGTTGGGGTTACAGATGTAGATGGTGTTCTTGTTGGTGTAACAGATGGTGTAACTGTAGGGGTAACACTAGTTGATGGGGTTACTGTTGGAGTGATGGTGGGTGTAATTGTTGGTGTTACAGTTGGGGTGATAGATGTTGATGGAGTTACACTAGTTGATGGTGTAACGGTAGGTGTAATTGTTGGTGTAATTGTAGGAGTTACAGTAGGTGTAACAGAAGTCGATGGAGTTCTTGTTGGGGTTATAGTTGGAGTAACAGTTGGGGTTGCGGTTGGTGTAACTGAAGTGCTTGGAGTTACCGATGTAGATGGAGTTACAGAAGTACTAGGGGTTACCGTAGGTGTAATAGTTGGTGTTACTGTCGGTGTAACTGTTGGTGTTACTGATGTAGAAGGTGTTCTTGTTGGGGTGATTGTTGGTGTTACTGTCGGTGTAACACTAGTCGATGGAGTAACTGTTGGTGTAACAGAGGTTGAAGGGGTTACAGTAGGTGTTACCGTTGCGGTCACCGTTGGTGTAATTGTAGGTGTAACTGTTGGTGTAACAGAAGTTGAAGGGGTTACAGATGTAGAAGGTGTGACACTAGTTGAAGGTGTTACGGTTGGTGTAATGGTAGGTGTAATTGTTGGTGTTACAGTAGGTGTTACTGAAGTAGATGGAGTTCTTGTTGGGGTGATAGTAGGTGTAATCGTAGGTGTTATCGATGTACTTGGTGTTACAGTAGGAGTGATTGTGGGTGTAATAGTAGGTGTTATAGATGTAGAAGGTGTTACTGTTGGGGTTACAGTTGGAGTTACTGTAGGAGTTACGGTAGGTGTAACAGAAGTACTTGGAGTTACAGATGGTGTCACCGTAGGTGTAATTGTTGGTGTAACCGATGTAGATGGAGTCCTTGTTGGTGTTATAGTTGGTGTAACGGTTGGTGTTACACTTGTTGAAGGGGTTACTGTTGGTGTTATAGTAGGTGTAATCGTAGGTGTCACCGATGTAGAAGGTGTTACACTTGTTGAAGGTGTTACAGTTGGTGTTATAGTAGGGGTTACAGTCGGGGTCACCGATGTAGAAGGTGTTACAGTTGGGGTTACGGTTGGTGTAACTGTTGGGGTAACACTTGTACTTGGTGTTCTTGTTGGTGTTATAGTTGGTGTAACTGATGTAGATGGTGTTACAGTAGGTGTGATTGTAGGAGTTATAGTGGGTGTAATTGTTGGTGTTACGGATGTTGATGGTGTTACGGTAGGGGTTATAGTTGGTGTAATTGTAGGAGTTACACTAGTAGAGGGTGTAACAGTTGGTGTTACGGTTGGTGTAATAGTAGGTGTAACGCTAGTGGATGGAGTAACTGTCGGAGTGATTGTTGCGGTTACTGTAGGTGTTACGGATGTACTTGGAGTTCTAGTAGGTGTTACGGTAGGTGTAACACTTGTTGAAGGTGTTTGAGTTGGGGTTACTGTTGGTGTTATAGTAGGAGTTACACTTGTTGAAGGGGTTACAGTTGGGGTGATTGTAGGTGTAATAGTAGGAGTTACACTAGTTGATGGTGTGACGCTAGTTGATGGTGTTACTGTTGGTGTGATGGTAGATGTAACAGTCGGTGTAACAGTTGGTGTAACTGATGTAGATGGTGTTCTTGTCGGTGTAACAGTTGGTGTTATAGATGTAGATGGTGTCACAGTTGGAGTAACGGTAGGTGTAATTGTAGGGGTAACAGTTGGTGTAACACTGGTGGATGGTGTAATCGTAGGAGTAATTGTTGGGGTTATAGTAGGTGTTACAGAGGTGCTTGGGGTTACGGTTGGTGTCACAGTTGGAGTGACTGTTGGTGTAATTGAAGTTGAAGGTGTTCTTGTTGGTGTGATTGTGGGTGTAACTGTCGGGGTTACTGATGTACTAGGTGTTATTGTCGGTGTTATTGTCGGTGTGATTGTTGCAGTTATAGTTGGTGTAATTGTAGGTGTAACACTTGTTGAAGGGGTTACAGTTGGTGTTACAGTTGGGGTAATTGTAGGTGTAACTGTAGGGGTAACAGAAGTGCTTGGAGTTATGGTGGGTGTTATGCTAGGGGTTACAGATGTTGAAGGTGTTTGAGTTGGAGTAACTGTCGAAGTTACAGTAGGAGTTACCGATGTAGAAGGAGTTCTTGTTGGTGTTATAGTCGGAGTAATAGTAGGAGTAACACTAGTTGAAGGAGTAACAGTTGGTGTAACTGTTGATGTAACAGTTGGTGTCACTGATGTAGATGGTGTGACCGTAGGGGTGATAGTGGGTGTAATTGTTGGTGTTACGGATGTTGATGGTGTTACGGTAGGGGTTATAGTTGGTGTAATTGTAGGAGTTACACTAGTAGAGGGTGTAACAGTTGGTGTTACGGTTGGTGTAATAGTAGGTGTGATTGTGGGGGTTACCGATGTGGATGGCGTTTGAGTTGGGGTAATAGTTGGTGTAATTGTAGGAGTAACTGTTGGTGTAACAGATGTTGAAGGTGTTCTTGTTGGGGTCACACTAGTTGAAGGGGTAACAGTTGGTGTAACCGTAGGTGTTATAGTTGGGGTAATTGTAGGTGTTACTGACGTAGATGGTGTTACTGAAGTTGACGGTGTTACCGTAGGTGTTACTGTTGGGGTAACAGTAGGTGTAACTGTTGGTGTAACAGATGTACTAGGAGTAACTGTAGGAGTGATTGTTGGTGTAATGGTTGGTGTTACGGTTGGAGTTACGGTAGGTGTTACAGAGGTACTTGGGGTTCTTGTTGGGGTAATTGTAGGAGTAACTGTTGGTGTAACACTGGTTGAAGGTGTAACTGTTGGTGTTACAGTGGGTGTGACTGTTGGTGTTACTGAGGTACTAGGTGTTATTGTTGGTGTAATTGAAGTTGATGGAGTAACTGTCGGAGTTACTGTCGGAGTTATGGTTGGTGTTATAGTAGGAGTAACAGAAGTAGACGGTGTAACTGATGTAGATGGTGTTACAGTTGGTGTAATTGTGGGGGTAATCGTTGGGGTTATGGTTGGTGTTACAGAGGTACTTGGGGTTACAGTAGGGGTAATAGTAGGGGTAACAGTAGGTGTAACTGAGGTACTTGGAGTTACTGTTGGTGTTACAGTTGGTGTTACAGTAGGTGTTACAGAGGTACTTGGGGTTCTTGTTGGAGTTATGGTTGGTGTGACACTTGTGGACGGAGTAACTGTTGGAGTCACCGTTGGTGTTATAGTAGGTGTAATCGTAGGTGTCACCGATGTAGAAGGAGTAACACTTGTTGAAGGTGTTACAGTTGGTGTAACTGTCGGTGTAACTGTTGGAGTCACCGATGTAGAAGGAGTAACCGTAGGAGTAATTGTTGGTGTTACTGTCGGTGTAACACTTGTGCTTGGTGTTCTTGTTGGTGTTACAGTTGGTGTTATTGAAGTACTTGGAGTTACTGTGGGAGTAATGGTTGGAGTTATAGTTGGTGTTATGGTTGGAGTAACAGATGTAGATGGTGTTTGAGTTGGTGTTACGGTAGATGTGACCGTGGGAGTTACGGTTGGTGTAACACTGGTTGAGGATGTTACTGTTGGGGTTATAGTCGGTGTGATGGTAGGTGTAACACTGGTAGATGGTGTAACAGTTGGAGTTATAGTTGGTGTAACAGTTGGTGTAACAGAAGTCGACGGTGTTACTGTTGGAGTAATCGTAGGGGTAACGGTCGGTGTAATAGAAGTCGATGGTGTTACTGTTGGAGTAATGGTTGGTGTTATAGTTGGTGTAATGGTTGGTGTAACACTAGTTGAAGGTGTTACAGTTGGAGTGATAGTTGGTGTTACGGTTGGAGTTACTGATGTTGAAGGTGTTCTTGTTGGGGTTATAGTAGGGGTTATAGTTGGTGTTATTGATGTACTAGGGGTTACCGTAGGTGTTATAGTTGGTGTTATAGTCGGAGTAACAGTAGGTGTTATTGAAGTACTTGGGGTAACTGTTGGTGTTATAGTTGGCGTGACTGTTGGTGTGACTGTTGGGGTAACAGAAGTACTTGGAGTTCTCGTTGGAGTAATAGTTGGGGTTATAGTTGGTGTTACACTGGTAGATGGTGTTTGAGTTGGTGTTATAGTTGGAGTGACAGTAGGTGTAACGGTTGGTGTAACACTAGTTGAAGGTGTTACAGTAGGTGTGATTGTAGGAGTAACGGTTGGTGTGACACTAGTTGAAGGAGTAACCGTAGGAGTAATTGTTGGGGTTATAGTAGGTGTTATAGTAGGAGTAATAGAAGTTGATGGTGTTACCGAAGTTGATGGTGTTACTGTTGGAGTAATGGTTGGTGTTATAGTTGGTGTAATGGTTGGTGTAACACTAGTTGAAGGTGTTACAGTTGGAGTGATAGTTGGTGTTACGGTTGGAGTAACAGAAGTAGATGGGGTTACTGTTGGTGTAATAGTCGGTGTTATAGTTGGAGTTACACTAGTAGATGGAGTAACAGTTGCGGTTACTGTGGGTGTTACTGAAGTAGATTGTGTAACCGTGGGGGTAATTGTTGGGGTAATTGTTGGTGTTACCGATGTTGATGGTGTTACAGTAGGAGTTACTGTTGGGGTGATTGTGGGGGTGATGGATGTGCTCGGAGTAACTGTTGGTGTAATAGTCGGAGTAATAGTAGGAGTTACTGTTGGGGTAACACTTGTGCTTGGTGTTCTTGTTGGTGTTATAGTTGGTGTTATAGTCGGAGTAACAGAGGTGCTTGGAGTTTGAGTTGGAGTTACGGTTGGTGTTATGGTTGGTGTTACTGTAGGAGTAACACTAGTTGAAGGAGTTACTGTAGGTGTTATAGTTGGTGTAACAGTAGGGGTTATAGTAGGAGTTACCGATGTAGAAGGAGTTCTTGTTGGTGTTATAGTCGGAGTAATGGTAGGAGTAACACTAGTTGAAGGAGTTATAGTTGGTGTGATTGTAGGTGTAACTGTAGGAGTAACAGAAGTTGATGGTGTAATCGTAGGGGTGATTGTTGGAGTAACGGTAGGTGTTATAGTTGGTGTAACTGATGTAGATGGTGTTACTGAAGTACTTGGGGTTACTGTGGGAGTAACGGTAGGTGTTATAGTTGGTGTTACTGTAGGAGTAACAGAAGTACTTGGAGTTCTAGTAGGTGTTATGGTTGGTGTAATCGTAGGAGTTACACTAGTAGAGGGTGTAACAGATGTAGATGGTGTAACTGTCGGAGTTATTGTTGGTGTTACAGTAGGTGTGACTGTTGGTGTAACACTGGTAGATGGTGTAACAGTTGGTGTTATGGTTGGGGTGATACTTGTACTAGGTGTGACTGTTGGTGTAACAGTGGAGGTTACTGTTGGAGTAATTGTAGGTGTTACCGATGTAGAAGGGGTTATGGTAGGCGTGACTGTTGGTGTGACTGTTGGTGTTACAGAAGTAGACGGTGTTACAGTTGGTGTAGTGGTAGGTGTTACAGTAGGAGTAACTGACGTAGATGGGGTAACTGTAGGGGTAATTGTAGGTGTAATTGTGGGCGTCACTGATGTAGATGGTGTGACCGTAGGGGTGATAGTCGGGGTAATCGTTGGGGTAATTGTTGGGGTAACACTGGTCGACGGAGTTTGAGTTGGAGTAACTGTTGGTGTAATAGTTGGTGTAACACTAGTAGAGGGTGTCCTTGTTGGAGTCACTGTAGGAGTTACGGTTGGTGTCACCGATGTGGATGGAGTAACCGTAGGTGTTACAGTTGAAGTAACAGTAGGTGTAACGCTAGTGGATGGAGTAACTGTCGGAGTGATTGTTGCGGTTACTGTTGGTGTTACACTAGTGGATGGTGTTACAGTAGGGGTAATCGTAGGGGTAACGGTCGGTGTAACTGAAGTACTTGGTGTGACGGTTGGGGTTACAGTTGGGGTTATAGAGGTACTCGGGGTTACAGTTGGGGTTATAGTCGGTGTGATGGTAGGAGTTATGGTGGGAGTTACCGATGTTGATGGAGTAACAGTTGGTGTAATCGTAGGTGTAACAGTTGGTGTAACCGTTGGTGTATTGGATGTTGAGGGAGTTATCGTAGGTGTAACTGTTGGTGTTATAGTTGGAGTAACACTGGTTGAGGGTGTTACAGTTGAAGTAACAGTAGGTGTGACGGTAGGAGTAACACTAGTGGATGGTGTTCTTGTTGGTGTAACAGTCGGTGTGATTGTAGGAGTTATAGTGGGTGTAATTGTGGGTGTCACTGATGTGGATGGTGTAACCGTAGGTGTTACAGTTGAAGTAACAGTAGGTGTAACAGTTGGTGTAACCGATGTAGATGGAGTAACTGTCGGAGTTATAGTGGGTGTAACTGATGTAGATGGAGTCTGAGTGGGTGTAACTGTTGAAGTAACAGTCGGTGTGATGGTAGGTGTTACACTAGTTGATGGGGTAACAGTAGGTGTAACGGTTGGTGTTACAGTTGAAGTAACAGTAGGTGTAACGGTTGGTGTAACACTAGTTGATGGTGTTACGGTTGGAGTAATGGTTGGAGTAATGGTTGGGGTTATAGTTGGTGTTACACTAGTAGATGGTGTTTGAGTTGGTGTTATAGTTGGAGTGACTGTCGGTGTAACAGATGTAGACGGGGTAACTGTGGGTGTAATAGTTGGGGTTATAGTTGGAGTTATGGTTGGTGTTACCGATGTGGATGGTGTTTGAGTTGGGGTAACAGTCGGTGTGATAGTAGGTGTAACACTTGTTGAAGGAGTTATTGTTGGTGTTACAGTAGGTGTGACTGTTGGTGTAACACTGGTAGATGGTGTAACAGTTGGTGTTATGGTTGGGGTTATAGTTGGTGTTACCGATGTAGAAGGGGTTACAGTAGGGGTAATGGTTGGTGTTACGGTAGGAGTAATTGTGGGTGTGACTGATGTAGACGGGGTAACTGTTGGTGTTATTGTTGGTGTTACTGTAGGAGTAACAGAAGTGCTTGGAGTTTGAGTTGGTGTTACTGTTGAAGTAACAGTTGGAGTAATAGTAGGGGTAACACTTGTTGATGGTGTAACCGTGGGGGTGATTGTTGATGTTACCGTAGGGGTAATTGTCGGTGTTATAGTAGGTGTTACACTGGTAGATGGTGTTTGAGTTGGTGTTATAGTTGGAGTGACTGTCGGGGTTACTGATGAACTAGGTGTTACTGTAGGTGTAACTGTAGGTGTAACTGTTGGTGTTACTGAAGTAGATGGTGTTACAGTAGGTGTAACTGTTGGTGTTATAGTTGGTGTAACGGAAGTACTAGGTGTTACGGTTGGAGTTACAGTTGGTGTAACGGTAGGGGTTATTGTTGGGGTAATTGATGTAGAAGGAGTAACCGTAGGAGTGATAGTTGGTGTTACGGTTGGAGTTACACTTGTGCTTGGAGTTGTAGTTGGTGTTACGGTTGGTGTAATTGTAGGAGTAACAGACGTACTTGGTGTAACTGTTGGAGTGATAGTTGGTGTAACACTTGTTGATGGTGTTACAGTTGGAGTAATGGTAGGTGTTACAGTTGGGGTTACAGTTGGTGTAACAGATGTACTTGGAGTAACACTGGTAGACGGAGTTACTGTTGGTGTAATAGTTGAAGTAACGGTTGGTGTTACCGATGTACTAGGAGTTACTGTTGGAGTTGTGGTTGGTGTAATAGTTGGGGTAACAGAAGTAGAAGGTGTTATGGTAGGTGTAACCGTAGGTGTAACAGTTGGTGTAACAGAAGTAGAAGGTGTTACAGTTGGTGTTACGGTTGGGGTCACACTTGTAGATGGTGTTACAGTTGAAGTAATAGTAGGTGTTACAGTAGGTGTTACTGTCGGAGTAACTGAAGTACTTGGAGTTACACTAGTAGATGGAGTTATTGTTGGTGTTACTGTGGGTGTAACCGTAGGTGTAACAGAACTGCTTGGGGTCTGAGTAGGAGTTACAGTAGGGGTAATCGTTGGAGTTACCGATGTGGAAGATGTTACTGTCGGTGTAACCGTGGGAGTAATAGTTGGTGTAACTGAAGTACTAGGTGTAACTGTAGGAGTTATTGTAGGAGTTACGGTTGGAGTAATAGTCGGAGTAACACTTGTTGAAGGTGTAACTGTTGGAGTAATAGTAGGGGTGATAGTTGGGGTTACTGTGGGAGTTATAGTTGGTGTAACACTTGTTGATGGTGTGACGGTTGAAGTTATAGTTGGTGTAACGGTTGAAGTTACCGTAGGTGTTACCGATGTGGATGGGGTTGCGGTAGGGGTAACGGTTGGTGTTATTGTGGGAGTAACAGACGTACTCGGTGTTACAGTAGGTGTAACTGTCGGAGTGACAGTTGGAGTAACAGTGGGTGTTACTGATGTTGAAGGAGTTACACTAGTAGATGGGGTTATTGTTGGGGTTATTGTTGGGGTTACGGTTGATGTAACGGTTGGTGTTACAGATGTACTTGGGGTAACACTAGTTGATGGTGTTACGGTCGGTGTTACGGTCGGAGTAATGGTTGGTGTTACTGTCGGAGTAACTGAAGTTGATGGAGTTATGGTTGGTGTAACAGATGTACTAGGTGTAACTGTTGGTGTGACGGTGGGAGTGACAGTTGGAGTAACAGTGGGTGTTACTGATGTGCTAGGTGTTACTGATGTTGATGGAGTAACAGTAGGGGTGATGGTTGGAGTTACTGTAGGTGTTACAGAGGTAGAAGGTGTGACGGTTGGTGTCACTGTTGAAGTAACAGTTGGAGTAATGGTGGGAGTGACACTTGTGGATGGTGTAACCGTGGGAGTAATTGTTGATGTTACTGTAGGGGTGATGGTTGGTGTCACTGTTGGTGTAACGGAAGTACTAGGTGTTGTAGTTGGTGTTATTGTTGGTGTGACGGTTGGAGTGATTGTTGGGGTAATTGATGTCGAAGGAGTAACCGTAGGAGTGATAGTTGGAGTTGTAGTTGGTGTTACAGAAGTACTTGGAGTAACGGTAGGTGTTACTGTTGGAGTTACTGTTGGAGTTACTGTTGGAGTCACCGATGTACTAGGTGTAACTGTTGGAGTGATAGTTGGCGTTACAGAAGTGCTTGGAGTAACGGTTGGTGTTACAGTTGGAGTAATGGTAGGTGTCACCGATGTACTTGGTGTAACTGTTGGTGTAACGGTTGGAGTGATAGTTGGTGTTACAGAAGTACTTGGGGTTTGAGTTGGTGTTACGGTTGGGGTTATTGTCGGAGTTGTTGTTGGTGTTACAGAAGTGCTTGGGGTTTGAGTTGGTGTTATTGTTGGAGTTACAGTTGGTGTTACGGTTGGTGTAACACTGGTAGAAGGAGTTACTGTAGGTGTAACAGTCGAAGTTACTGTGGGAGTTATAGTTGGTGTTACTGAAGTTGAGGGTGTAACAGTTGGTGTAATGGTAGGAGTAACTGTCGGTGTTACCGAAGTTGAAGGTGTGACTGTTGGTGTTATAGTAGGTGTGATAGTGGGTGTAACTGTTGGTGTTACAGATGTTGAAGGAGTTACACTAGTTGATGGTGTTACGGTTGGTGTTATTGTAGGGGTTACTGTTGCGGTAATGGTTGGGGTAACACTTGTGCTAGGTGTTACGGTAGGAGTTATTGTAGGGGTAACTGTTGGGGTCACGCTGGTGGATGGTGTTACTGTAGGTGTAACCGTTGGTGTGACGGTTGGTGTGACAGAAGTAGAAGGTGTTATGGTAGGTGTAACCGTAGGTGTAACAGTTGGAGTTACACTGGTTGAAGGAGTAACGGTTGGTGTTATTGTAGGTGTAACAGTAGGTGTAATTGTGGGAGTTACTGATGTCGAAGGAGTAACTGTTGGTGTAATAGTTGAAGTAACAGTAGGTGTTACAGTTGTTGATGGTGTAACAGTTGGGGTAACAGTAGGTGTTACAGTTGGGGTTATCGATGTAGATGGTGTAACTGTCGGAGTTACCGTAGGTGTGATGGTGGGTGTTACAGATGTAGAAGGTGTTATTGTAGGTGTTACTGTTGGGGTTGTAGTTGGTGTTATGGATGTAGAAGGGGTTGCGGTAGGTGTTACCGTTGGGGTAATCGTTGGAGTTATAGTTGGTGTAACACTAGTTGAAGGTGTTACCGTTGGAGTAATGGTCGGAGTAATAGTTGGTGTTACAGAAGTACTTGGTGTAACTGTCGGAGTTACGGTTGGAGTAATGGTTGGTGTTATTGAAGTTGAAGGTGTGACAGTTGGTGTAATGGTAGGTGTTATAGTTGGGGTAATAGTAGGAGTTACTGACGTACTCGGAGTAACTGTCGGAGTAACTGTCGGAGTGATTGTAGGTGTAACACTAGTTGATGGTGTAACAGTTGGGGTTACGGTTGGTGTAATGGTTGGTGTAATGGTAGGTGTTACCGATGTAGAAGGAGTAACAGTAGGGGTTATAGTTGCGGTAATAGTTGGTGTTATTGTTGGCGTGAACGTTGGGGTGGTTGATGGTGTTGGAGTTACAGAAGGTGTTGGTGATGGTAACATTGTATAATCAATGTCACACGATGGTGCAGGTGTTGGAGAAACGGTTGGAGTTATTGATGGTGTAATCGTTGGGGTTACACTTGTAGATGGTGTTACTGACGTACTAGGGGTTACTGTTGGAGTAATTGTTGGTGTAACAGTTGGTGTAACAGTTGGAGTAACACTAGTTGAAGAAGTTACGGTAGGGGTAACTGTTGGAGTAATAGTTGGTGTCTCAGTTGGGGTTACAGAAGTTGATGGTGTAATAGTAGGAGTTACGGTTGGTGTTACAGTGGGTGTCTCAGATGTACTAGGAGTAACTGTTGGTGTTACAGTTGGAGTGATTGTAGGGGTTACTGTAGGAGTTTCACTTGGTGTAACAGTTGGGGTATTTGTTGGAGTATTTGTTGGAGTTAAAGTTGGTGTTTCACTTGGTGTAACAGTTGGAGTCACACTGGTAGATGGTGTTACAGTTGGTGTAACAGTTGGAGTCTCGCTTGGTGTAATAGTCGGAGTAATCGAAATAGAAGGAGTTACTGTGGGTGTGTTTGTCGGGGTAACTGTTGGAGTAATAGTTGGTGTCTCAGTTGGTGTTACGGTTGGTGTAACAGTTGGAGTATTTGTTGGAGTATTTGTTGGAGTTAAAGTTGGTGTTTCACTTGGTGTAACAGTAGGTGTGTTTGTTGGAGTTAAAGTTGGTGTTTCACTTGGTGTAACAGTTGGTGTTAGGGTTGGGGTTTCACTTGGAGTAACTGTTGGGGTTTCACTTGGAGTAACTGTTGGGGTAATGGTGGGGGTTACTGTAGGAGTTTCACTTGGTGTAACAGTTGGA
>OGWK01000006.1_pt1 | contig 15039 bp, 14 predicted proteins | sample 1576011 | NCBI WGS metagenome assembly OGWK01 (sample SAMN07581539, study PRJEB24739) | freshwater metagenome | reverse complement strand
GTTTCCCAGTCACGATAGGTTTGCGGAGTTTTCGTCGCCCGGAGATTTAGGCTCGAAATAGACAATATCCTCAGTCGTAGTAAAGACTCGGATAAGCTGAGGGAGAGCACCATCGATAGCCTCTGCGACCTCACCTGTGACGATCTGGGAACGGCCTTCAATCTCATTGCCGTAGGGATTACGAAGATAGTATTCCAGAGCCTTCTGACGAGCCTCTGTGGTCTCCGTATCTAGATAACCTATAGCGTTATCTATCTCATTCTCAAGGATGCCCTTGACTGCGCCTGAATCGAGCATAACAGCCCCTTTGGGTAATTTTGCTCATTATACAACCCATCGAACATTATTTGGCAACGGTTTCGACCATGAATCTGTGCCTTCGTCAAGAGTTATTGCTAAGTAACGAAATGCATCAGCGCCATGAGATGCCCAATCATGCAACGGTTTATCGTAGTAAACATTTTGCTTTTCGTTAAACTCCCGACGATAGTTCCTCAAGGCATCCAATCCTGCCTTAGTCTCTTTGTCAAACCAGCATCTAGGTAACAGCCTTCTGACAGCCTGAATCCCATCAGCTACCGATAATCTAGGAGCTACCCTAATATCCAGACCAGCTTCCATCAATACTTCTTTCCTAGACTTCCCTGTACCTAGTTCTCTTACCTCAACGTCGTGCGGCAAGAACTGCTCGAACCCTTGATAGTTGTTCTCTCGCAACCATCGTACATAGTAGTCCAGACCGACTCCGTGCGCCTCATGGTAGTCCAATAGCCTAACTTCTTTGCCAGCCAGTTGACCCACCCATAGACTCGTAGAATCAGATATGCCCAAATCCCAAGCAACAAAAGACCTGCAAATATCATCCCGGTCAATAGTGGTGATACGGCCTTTTTCCTCAAGCTGGTACTATCAAAGTGTTGCGTGACAAGCAAAATGATCTGGCCCGTTTCTCTATCCAAGGCGGCTTTGTTGAGGTTTTGAATAATCGCGTTACAGTGCTGGTAGAAGGTGGCGCTGCATTATAGGCTCTAACAAATTTTGTATATGAACCCCTGTACAACTACAGGGGTTCTTTTTTTGCGTTAAAAAAATGTGAATGCCCTGTTTTAATTTCAGGGGCTGCTGCTAGAGGTTGTATTTTTATTCCTTGTGAAAAAGGTTTTTGCTCCCATTACACTGCTGATAAGTCTTTCTCTGGTAGGTATCATCTTTATTCAGGTATCCTGGATCAAGAATATGGTGCTATTAAGGGAAGAACAAATCAAACACCGGGTTGGTGAAACTGCTATGCAAGTGGCAGATCAACTGGTGGAGTATGCAAACCCGTATACACCGGGTTCTTCCCTAAAAAAAAGAGGACTGATTGAGGGATTTGGATTAGATTTTTTTACGCCACCCACTGTTGCCAGCCGATATACCACTGCCGAAATTCAAAAGCGTTTTTTAAGAACATTTCAGTTGAATGATTTGAAAGGAGTTTCATTTGAATTTGGAATTGCCACCTTGGGCCCATTGGGCAATAATATTTTTGAAAAAACCTCTCCTCGTTTTTTCAAAGTCTATGAGGATACTGCTCACAACTATTCTGTAGTTCGTGGTTTAAGAGATCCTTCCTCTGCCGGTTTTATGGGGGAGGCTATTGGGGTAAATGAGTTATTGATTGTGGTGGTTCCGGGTATCAAGGATATTGTAGTTCGCTCCTTACGATGGAACATTGCGGCCTCTATTTTATTTACGCTGGCAATTTTGGCTGCCTTTTATTTTACCATTCGCACTATGATCCAGCAGAAAAAAATCGGTGAAATGAAAACCGATTTTATCAATAACATGACGCATGAATTTAAAACGCCGCTGGCTACTATTTCATTGGCGGTGGATTCCATGCGAAATGAAAAAGTAATTCAGGATCAAGAAAAGATGCGGTACTTCAGTAGTATTATCAAGGAAGAAAATTTACGGATGAACAGGCAGGTGGAAACCATCCTAAAAGCATCTCAATTTGATAAAGGAGAAGTTCAGCTGAACCTAAAACCCATCGCAGTTCATGCCGCGCTTGAAAAAGTAGTAGATAATTTCAAATTGCAACTTGAGCATACTGGAGGGCATATCAATCTATTTCTCCGAGCCAACATAGATTCCGTAGAGGCTGATGAAGTGCATCTTTCCAACCTGCTTACTAATTTGATCGATAATGCTATTAAATATGCGAGGGAGCAAGTGCCTCCTCAAATCCAACTCGAAACAAGTTGTACCGATCATTCAATTCAAGTTCGTGTAGTGGATAATGGGATAGGGATGAGTCGTGATACAGTCAAGCGAATTTTTGAAAAATTTTACAGAGCACACACGGGAAATCGCCATAACGTCAAAGGCTTTGGTCTAGGACTTAGTTATGTAAAAAGTGTAACGGAAGCCATGGGTGGAAAAATAACCGCTGAGAGTACACTTGGAAAAGGAAGTGTCTTTACGCTAGAATTGCCCTTGCTGCGTGGCTAATTAAGTTGATTCAACTTTCCAGAGTAAACTGCTGTCTCCGTAGCTTAAGAATCTGTAATCATTATCTAACGCGTGGTTGTATATCTTTTTCCAGTCCTCACCCACCATTGCGGCAATCAATAGTAATAAAGTAGAGCGAGGCTGGTGAAAATTTGTTAATAGTCCACTGATGGTTTTGATGGAGTAGCCCGGCGCAATCAATAAAGCGGTTTGAGTTACTAATTTGTCCAGCTTTCTTTTTTCCATCCATTGAATCAGGTATGCTAGTGCATCTTCCACGGAAAGGGCCATTTCCTCCAGTTGATAAGATTCCCATTGCTGTAAATGGGGCACTGCTAAGGGGTCTTCTTTTTTTATTTTGACTCCTAGCCAATAGAGGGATTCCAAAGTTCGTAGCGAAGTAGTGCCCACTGCTATAAGTGGTTTTTGTAATCGATGTTGCCAGGTTTTTAAAAAATCAAGTGATACGTCTATCCATTCATGGTGCATGGGGTGTCCTGCTAAAACTTCCGCTTTGACAGGTTTAAATGTTCCTGCTCCCACTTGTAAAACCACCTGTGCACTTTCAATCGATCGGGTTTTTAACGCTTGCAAAACCTGTTCAGTAAAATGTAGCCCTGCGGTGGGTGCTGCCACGGAGCCTTGTTTTGTTGCGTAGACGGTTTGATAACGATCTGAATCGCTTATTACTGCTTTTCTTTTTAAATAGGGCGGTAACGGCGTTTGGCCAAACACTTCCAGTACAGTAGAAAACCTGTGATGTGCTGGTGTCCAGGAAAATGTCAAGACAAAAGAATCTTGCTCTTTTGTATTCAATTCCACTTCAAGTTGAATGCCCTCCTTTACCTGTGTAAGTGTAGTGCCCCTTTTCCATTTTGAGGCACCACCTACCAAGCAATGCATCGAAACACTACGAGTGCTGCTAAGCGCCTGGTGCATATCACCCATTGCTGCAATCGGCTCCAGGCAAAAGACCTCAATCAAACCACCTGTATTTTTTTCAAAAAGTAATCGCGCAGGAATCACCTTGGTCTGATTAAATACAAGCCAGGAATTACTGGGGATTTGGTTGGGGAGTTCGTGAAAAAAATGATCTGAAATTGTCTTGTTCTTGTATTGCAACAAACGTGCCTGATCTCTTTGCTCCAGTGGAAAGGCAGCAATTTTTTCTGCAGGAAGTGCGTAGTCAAAATCTGCAATGGGCAGACTGCGGGGATCTTGTTTCATACAACCAACTGTTGTGGGTTGTAAAGGTCGTCAAATTGCTCGTTTTTTGGGCCAGACACGGCTTATCCACATCTATCCACATGTAATTAACACCTAAAAGTGGGATAATATATTCCCACCTTATGAAACCTAATGTGGTAAAGGGTTTCAGCTGATATTGATTTGGGGATAAATATAGAATGCCAAAATTTGGATTCACGGTGGGAAAAAGTGTTATTTTGTGTCAATAAGGGAAAAAATCTCTTCAAATCACTGATAATGACTGGTTTTCTAGGAGAATTTGAGGCTACACTGGACGCAAAAGGTCGTTTTCTGCTTCCTGCCGGATTTAAAAGGCAGGTCGCGGAGGAGGAGTTAAACCGTTTTGTCATTAACCGTGGTTTTGAACAGTGTTTGGCTCTTTACACCCTAAAAGAATGGGAGCCTCTCTTTGAAAAAATCAAAGGGTTGAATGAATTCGATCCCAAGCAGCGGGAATTCAGAAGAGCTTTTTTAAATGGAGCCACGTTTGTGGAACCTGACACGGCCGGAAGAATTCTACTTCCGCCAAACCTAAAGGCATATGCAGGATTGGAGAAGGACATTGTTATTGCATCTGCCGGTAACAAAATGGAAATCTGGGATAGTAATAAGTACAAAAAGTTCTTTGACTCCTTTTCTTCTGATGCTTTCAGTGATTTGGGAAGGGATGTGATGGGAGGTGGAAACTTGAATTGATTGGAAGCGGTGCAGTCAGCGTATCATATACCCGTTCTGCTCCGCGAAGTAATTGAAGCACTTGACATCCGACCCGATGGTGTGTATGTGGATTGCACATTTGGGGGTGGCGGACATTCAAAAGCCATTCTTGAAAAGCTTGGTCCCCATGGCAAATTGATTGCTTTTGACCAGGATGAGGATGCACGCAAAAATCTTCCTGCTGACCATCGGTTGCTATTTGTGCCAGAAAACTTTCGTCATGTCCAGCGTTTTCTTCGGCTGCACAAAATTCAGTCAGTGGATGGATTATTAGCTGACTTGGGTGTTAGCAGTCATCAACTCGATGCAGGTGAGCGTGGATTTTCTACTCGGTACGATGCGGCACTGGATATGCGAATGGATCGTCGTTCGTCCTTGACAGCCTGGGAACTTGTAGAAACCTATAGTGAGCAAGCGTTGCATAAAATCTTCGAACAATTTGGTGAAGTCACCAACGCTAAAACATTAGCGCGCACGATTGTTCAGGTCAGGCAATCACAATCGCTACGGACTATTGAGGGTTTTAAGCAGGCAATTCACGAAGCAGTAAAAGGAAATCCAAACAAATACTTTGCCCAGGTATTTCAGGCATTACGCATAGTAGTCAATGACGAAATTGGAGCGCTTCAAGATCTGTTGACTCAATTACCCGCCCTACTCAAAACCGGTGGCCGAGTTGCGATTATCACTTTTCATTCAGGAGAAGATCGAGTTGTAAAACAATTTTTCAAACGTGGTTCGTTGGAGGAGCTACCTAATAATCCTTTTATCTCTGTTCCCGTGCAACAACATTGGAAATGGGTGTATAAAAAACCGTTGGTGGCTAGTGAGATGGAGCAACAACAAAATCCTCGCTCCCGTAGTGCAAAGTTGCGAGTTGCAGAAAAATGTTGAGTATCGAAAAACATAGCATGTCAACTGAAAAAAAAATAGATACGAACAAACAGGACTGGAAGCGTTGGCTGAATTACCACTCTATTGTACAGCAAGTTCCCTTTATGCTGTTCCTGGCTTTTTTAGCGGTTTGTTACATCTATAATGGGCATCATGCTAATAAAACTATTCGGGACATCAACCGAACAGAGCGTGCGGTGAAGGAGTTGAGTTATGAATATAAAACAATAAAGGGCGAACTAATTGCAAGTAGTAAACAAAGTGAATTAATTAAAGCGGTTGAGCCATTGGGGTTGAAGGAGCTGGTTGTTTCACCAGTTGTGTTAGTGGACAGTGGTCAAGCTAAAGCAGAATAATACGAGTGGAAGTAAAACGCGACATATTATGGAGGGTTTATCTCTCATTCATCGGACTCGCGCTGTTAGGCGTGTTGGTGATGGGAAGGGCTTTTTATATTCAGCGTATTGAAGGTGCTTACTGGCGCAATATGAGTGACAGTCTTCATCAGCGCTTTGTAACGCTCGATGCGCAGCGGGGTACTATTTATAGTGAGGATGGACAGTTTCTTAGCACCTCCGTTCCCACCTTTGATATCTATCTGGATCTCTGTGCTGATGGGTTGCGGGAAAAAAAGGGAAAACGATTCAAAGAAAATATCGATTCTTTTTCAATTGCATTAGCTGGACTCTTTCAGGATAAAACGGCAGCGGCCTACAAAGAAGATATTGTAAAAGCCTGGGAGAAAAAGTCAAGGTACTATCCACTCAAGAAGAAGTTGAGTTTTGCACAGTATAAGTTGTTCCGGGAATTACCATTGGTTCGTTTAGGTCCTAACCGAAGCGGAGTAATTGTGGAGACTAACAGCAAACGATTAGTTCCTTTTGGATTACTCGCAGGCCGTACCATTGGTCTTTCCAGAGAGCATATTGCAAGCGATGGAAAAGTAAAAAAGCAAAATGTTGGAATCGAAAAAAGCTACGATACTGTTCTCAGTGGAAGAGAAGGACAAAAATTAGTTCGGTTTGTTGCAGGGGGTGCAGCGATTCCAATTGCAGGATATGAAACCGAACCCGAACACGGAAAGGATGTATACACCACGCTTGACTTGCGCTTGCAAGACATAACCGAAACAGCTTTGATGCGAATGATGTTGCAGAGCGAAGCCTTGTACGGAACAGCGATTGTGATGGAAACAGCAACCGGTAAAATCAAAGCAATTGCCAATTTGGGTCGTCGTCCGGATGGGAGCTATTGGGAGGATGATAATTATGCCCTGCGTACAACTGAGCCAGGTTCAACAATCAAATTAGCCACCTTATTAGCGGTGTTGGAAAAGGGTACCAGTAAAATATCAGATCAGGTAGAAATTGGAAGTGCAGGAAAAGCAATGGTAGGCCCCAAGCTAGTCTACGATGCGGAGCGTTCTCCCAAACCATTTTTAACGGTGCAAGAGTGTTTTGCACATAGCTCGAATGTGGGGATGAGTAAGCTGGCCTTAAAGGCTTTTGGGAAAAATCCAATTGAGTTAAAAGATTATTTACACCGCTATCAATTGGATACTCGTTCTCCTATTGACTTGAATAATGTACCTCGTCCACGTATGGCACCCTTGAATGAGAAAGGAAGTTCATTGGGGAATATGTTATGGATGAGTTTCGGATATGCCCTACAGGTTAGTCCCTTACATACTCTCACTCTATATAATGCCATAGCCAATGATGGAAAAATGATGAAGCCATTTTTGGTGAGTCGTATTCAGCAAGGCGGTATCATATTCAGAGAGTATACACCTGCGGTTTTAGAAAGTCAGCTTTGCAGACCCGATGTAATCAAGGCCGCAAGAGCTTCTATGGAATCTGTAGTAACAGAAGGAACGGCAAGACGTGCGTTTGAAGGAATGCCTTTTGCCGTGGCGGGTAAAACTGGAACGGCCTTGGTAGCTGATGGTCCTATTAAATATGGGGATCGTGTATATCAAGCTTCTTTTGTTGGATATTTTCCTGCTGATCGTCCTCAATATTCTTGCATTGTAGTAGTTCGTACTAAACCTTTTGCTGCCTCCCATTACGGAGGAACTGTAGCCGCACCGGTGTTTCGAGAAATTGCGCTTAAGGCTTATGCGCTGTACGTAGAACGAAAAGATGCTTCGGAGTTTGTGACCAAGCGAGATAGCTCGGTGTATTACTATGCAGGCTATGCACCGGATATCCAAAAAATATATCGCACACTTTCTATTGGATATACGGACTCAGTTCAACAACAGGTTTGGGGCAGAGCTTATGCTGAAAATGGACGATCTGTTTTAAAGGCACAGCCTGTACGAAATAAGGTGATGCCAAATGTAAAAGGAATGGCTTTACGGGATGCGTTGTATTTATTAGAGAACATGGGGGTGCGTGTAACTGTAAAGGGAAAAGGAAGAATCATGGCTCAATCAATACCGCCGGGTACTGCAATTGACAGACCCCTGCAGGTAGTGTTGGAGCTAAGTTGAAATAAAATTGAAATGAAGCTGAGTGAATTGTTGCAAGGAATCGGCACTATAACGGTGCAAGGATCGATGGATTGTATGGTCCATTCGATTACTACTGATTCGCGACAAGTGAAAGAAGGGACTTTGTTCATTGCGGTGCGAGGAACAAAGCAAGACGGACATGCGTTCATTGAAAAAGCAGTTGCGGCGGGAGCAGCAGCAGTATTGTGTGAAGAAAAACCGATTGGAAAAGCTACCCTTACATGGGTGCAGGTTGAAAACACTACAGTACTGGTTGGACAACTAGCCGCTCGTTTTTTTGGAGAACCCAGCACCTGCATGAAAGTGATTGGTGTAACGGGTACTAACGGAAAAACAACAATAGCAACCTTGCTATACAAGCTCTTTACAAGTCGGGGATATACCTGTGGGTTGATCAGCACAGTCGAGAATAAGATTGGGGAGATTAGTATTCCTTCTACTCATACTACGCCTGATCCGATTGCGCTTCAGTCATTACTCAGTGAAATGAAAAAAGCCGGATGTACACATGTATTCGTGGAGGTAAGCTCCCATGCTATTCACCAGCATCGTATTGCTGGTTTAGAATTTGCAGGGGGTGTGTTTAGTAATATTACCCATGATCATTTGGATTATCATCAAACCTTTGAGGCCTATCTGGAAGTCAAAAAATCATTTTTTGATCATTTGGGTACTCACGCTTTTGCAGTAAGCAACGCCGATGACAAGCGGGGTAAAGTGATGCTTCAAAATACACCGGCCAAGAAAATCTACTATGCGCTCAAAACCATTGCAGATCACAAAGGCAAGATTTTGGAGAATACGTTAGCCGGCTTGCAATTGGATATTGATGATGTGCAAGTGCATTTTCGGTTGATTGGCAGTTTTAATGCCTACAATCTTTTGGCTGTCTACGCAACAGCACGTGCACTTGGACTAGATAAAACTGCTGCATTGACTTCTTTAAGTGAGTTGACAGGAGCGCCGGGACGATTTGAGTGTATTGTTTCTCCCGTTGAAAACGTAATGGTGATTGTTGACTATGCACACACGCCGGATGCTTTGCTGAATGTTTTGAGTACCATCAAACAATTCAGAAGTCCGAATCAGCACATCACTACGGTAACGGGATGTGGAGGTGATCGTGATAAAACCAAACGTCCTCTGATGGCTGCGGTGGTATGTGCGCATAGTGATCGAGTGATTTTTACAAGTGACAATCCACGTAGTGAAGATCCAGCAGCAATCCTTTTAGATATGGAGCAAGGAATTCCTGCAGCGGATCGAAAAAAGTATATCCCCATTTTGAATAGAGATGAAGCGATTAAAACCGCTTTGGTCTTGTCTCAGCCGCAGGACATCATTTTGGTTGCAGGCAAAGGGCATGAGACCTATCAAGAGGTGAAAGGAGTAAGGGAATATTTTGATGATCGGGAAACAGTTCGAAACTGGATTAATAAACTGAGTAAGTAAAAGAAGTAAAATGCTCTACCATTTGTTTGATTGGCTAAACGAAGAAGGAATTCGCTTCCCTGGTAGTCGTGTGTTTGACTTTATCACCTTTCGCACCGCCTTAGCGATTTTACTCTCCCTCTTTATTACGCTTGTCTATGGTAAAAAACTAATTCTCTTTTTACAGCGTCATCAAATTGGCGAAAGTATTCGCGAAGAGGGATTGGCAGGCCAAGCCAGTAAAAAGGGAACTCCAACGATGGGCGGTATCATCATTATCCTAGCCATCTTGATTCCAACGCTATTACTGGCCGATTTAACAAAGGTGTATGTACAGTTGATGATTGTTAGTACAATTTGGATGGGAATCATCGGGTTCATTGACGATTATCTCAAATTGAGAAGTAAGCGGTTAGCACAGGAAAAGGGAGAGGAGTATAAAAAATCCAATGCAGATGGATTAGCTGGTTGGTTTAAAATTCTGGGTCAGGTAGGGTTGGGGCTAACCGTTGGCGCCACACTTTATTTCAATGCAGAAACAGTAATCTGGAGAGAGTATCGTGGTAAAAATCCTGCTGCTGATCCAGCGGTGTTTGCAAAAACATTCAATGGAAAAACACATTATTACGTTGAAACAAAAACCCCCATCACTACCATCCCTTTTGTAAAGAATCATGAGTTTAATTATGCCAAGCTCTTACCTGCTTCTTGGAGAGAGTACACCTGGTTGCTCTATATCCTGATTGTGATTTTTATTATTACGGCCGTTTCTAACGGAGCTAACCTTACGGATGGATTAGATGGTCTTGCTACGGGAACTGCAGCATTGATTGGTGTTTTACTAGGAATTTTTGCCTATGCAAGTGGAAATCTGGTATTCGCAGATTATCTGAATATCATGTACATCCCCAATCTTGGTGAACTCTCTGTATATATCGCCGCAATGATTGGTGCCTGCGTAGGCTTTTTATGGTACAATTCATTTCCTGCGCAATTATTTATGGGAGATACGGGTAGTTTGATGCTGGGTGGCATCATTGCCTCACTTTCCATTATTGTACACAAGGAGTTATTGATCCCTATTTTCTGTGGTGTATTTCTGGTAGAGTCGTTGAGCGTGATTTTACAAGTAGGGTATTTCAAATATACTAAACGCAAATACGGAGAAGGTAGACGCATTTTTCTCAAGGCTCCATTGCATCATCATTATCAGGTGCAGGGATTGCATGAAGTAAAAATTGTTACCCGGTTTTGGATTATAACCGTGTTGCTGGTGGTATTGAGTATTGTAACATTAAAGTTGAGATGAAACTGGTCATTGTTGGTGGAGGAGAGAGCGGAGTAGGGGCCGCACTATTGGCGAAGAAAGAAGGCTATGACGTGTTTTTGTCCGACGGAAGTTCTTTGAAGGAAAACTATCGTAAGGAGCTCAGTGAGGCAACCATTCCTTTTGAGGAAGGAGGTCATACGCTCGATAAAATCTTAGCAGCTGATGAAGTGGTTAAAAGTCCGGGTATACCTGAAAAATCAGCTGTAATGAAATCGATTCGTGCACAAGGGATTCCAGTGATCAGTGAAGTGGAATTGGCATATCGCCACAAAGGAGAAAGCCAAATTGTTGCCATCACGGGAAGTAACGGTAAAACAACTACCACCTCACTGGTTTATCAATTGTGTAAGAAGGGAGGACTTGATGTAGCGTTGGTGGGTAATATTGGTTACTCGTTTGCTCGACAAGTTGCACTTGATCCCCGCCCACTCTATGTAGTAGAGGTAAGCAGTTTTCAGTTGGATGATATTCAAACATTCAGACCCAACATTGCCATACTTACCAACATTACGGAAGATCATTTGGATCGTTACGATTATGTTTTTCTGAACTATATAAAAAGCAAGTTTCGGATAGCTAGTAATCAAAAGCCCGAGGATTATTTTATCTATTGCGCAGACGATACTGTTACTGAGACACATATAAAAAATTTTCCAATTCAATCAACACAACTGCCCATTAGCATGAAAAGAGAAGTACCAAACGGAGGGTTTATTAAAGATGGCGACATGTACGTGCGTACAGGTAATGAAGTGATGTCGATGAGTGTATTTGATTTTGCACTCAAGGGCAAGCATAACCAGTATAATACAATGGCTGCCTGTGTAGCAGCGGCAACATTGACCATTCGAAAAGATAAAATTCGGGATGCTGTTCAAAATTTTGAACAGCTCGAGCATCGTATGGAATATGTAGCCACGGTACGGGGTGTTCAATTTATCAATGATAGTAAGGCCACCAATATCAACTCAACTTGGTACGCGCTAGAGAGTATGACGCATCCTACCGTATTGATTTTAGGTGGAGTTGATAAAGGAAATGACTATTCCTTGTTGTTGGAAGGTGTAAAAGAAAAAGTGAAAGCAATTATTTGTCTGGGTGTTGATACTAAAAAAATCCATGAGGCTTTTGAAGGGGTGGTTCCTGTGCTGGTAGATACACAAGATGCAGCAGAAGCAGTACAGCTGGCATTTCGGTTGGCAACAAAAGGAGATGCCGTTCTACTCAGCCCAGCCTGTGCCAGTTTTGATCTGTTTAAGAACTACGAAGATCGAGGTCAACAATTTAAAAACGCAGTACGCGATTTATAAGAATGGAAGCAACGAAGGACATACGATTAGGTGAATTAAGAAACAGTTTCACAACGGACCGTTTGTTACAAAAAACAAAGGGCGATAAAGTGATTTGGGCATTGGTAGTTGTTTTAACCCTTGTTTCGCTCTTAGCGGTTTATAGTGCAACTGGGTCATTGGCTTATAAATTTTACAAAGGCAATACGGAGGTTTATCTGTTTAAGCAAGTGGCCTTTATTCTGGGGGGCTTGTTGGTTATCTATTTTGCGCATTTGGTTAATTATACCTTTTATTCAAAAGCAGCACGAGTTGTATATCTGCTTTCTATCCCCCTATTGATTTATACTTTATTTTTTGGCGTTACGATGAATGAGGGAAGTCGATGGATACGCCTGCCATTGATCAATATGACCGTGCAAACTTCTGACTTGGCCAAATTAGCACTCTTCATGTATCTGGCACGTTTACTGAGTAAACGACAAGAGATGATCAAGGATTTTCGACAAGGTTATCTCATGGTAATTTGGCCAGTGGCTGTTACTTGCTTATTGATTGCTCCGGCTAACTTATCGACCGCTTTATTATTAGGAGCCAGCTGTCTATTACTCTTGTTCATCGGCAGAGCCAATACCAAGCATTTGTTACTAACGATTGGCCTGGCTATGATTCCTATTTTAATGCTTATTGGGGCAGCCGTATATCAACATCAGCAAGAAGAGCCTGAAGAAATAGTCGCAACACCAATTAAGAAGGAGGAGGGAGCGTTAACGCGAAGAGTAGATACCTGGATTAATCGCGTGGAGAGTTTTATCTATGGTAGTGATGATGTCAATACAGATGCATACCAGGTTAATCAGGCAAAAATTGCAGTTTCTAAAGGCGGTTTGCTAGGAGTAGGACCTGGTAACAGTACTACCCGGGATTTTTTACCACAAGCCTATAACGATTTTATCTACGCAATCATCATCGAGGAGTATGGATTAGTGGGGGGTGCTTTTATGGTATTTATTTATCTCGTTTTTCTATATCGGTGTATTCGCATTTTCAAACGTTGTCCGTTTGCATTTGGTGCGTTTCTGGCACTTGGATTAAGTTTTACGCTAGTCATACAAGCATTGGCTAATATGGCGGTAACAGTAAATCTCTTTCCAGTAACGGGGGTGACACTACCCTTGGTGAGTATGGGAGGGAGTAGTTTCATTTTTACTTGCCTCGCCATAGGAATCATTTTGAGTGTGGCACGAAATGTAGAACAGTTGGAAGGAAAAAATAAAGAAGAACAAGCAAATGCAGCAGCTGCATGAGTAAAAGAATGATCATAGCAGGAGGTGGAACGGGGGGACATATTTTCCCGGCATTAGCAATTGCGGGTGCCTTGAAAAGAATGGATGCCTCACTCGAACTGTTATTTGTTGGTGCCAAGGGAAGAATGGAGATGGAAAAAATTCCGCAAGCTGGTTACACGATCGTTGGATTAGATATCGCCGGGTTTGATAGAAGTTCATTGGTAAAAAACATCGGATTGCCTTGGAAGCTTTTGAAAAGTTTCTGGCAGGTCCGACAAGTCTTTAGGCAATTTCGTCCGCATGCTGTATTAGGTGTGGGTGGATATTCCAGTTTTCCTGTGGTACGCTATGCACAGACTGCTGGGATTCCAAATTTTTTGCACGAAGCCAATTCATATGCCGGTCGATCCAACCAACTCTTGGCAAAAAAAGCCACACAGATTTTTGCAGGAGTAAAAGGGTTAGAAAAGTTCTTTCCTTCTGCTAAAGTTTGTTACACGGGGAATCCAGTTCGTACTTCCATTGTACAATCTACGGTTACCACGGAAATGGGCCGCTTACATTTTGGCTTAAACCCTGCTGCTAAAACCTTATTAGTCGTGGGTGGGAGTTTAGGTGCCCGTTCAATCAACAAAGCAATTGAGGCAGGATTGAGTCAATTGGTTGAGGCCGGGATTCAAGTTATATGGCAAACCGGTAAGCATGATGCAGCGCGTTTGTCTACGCTCATGCAACGTTTTAAGGGAGTATGGGTGGGCACTTTTATTCAGGATATGGAATTTGCCTATGCGGCCGCCGATTTGGTAGTGGCTCGAGCAGGAGCACTCACGGTAGCTGAATTAGCAGTGGTAGGAAAGCCTGCTGTTTTTGTTCCATTTCCATTGGCTGCAGAGGATCATCAGACTGCTAATGCCAGACAGTTGGTTACGCAACACGCTGCTGAAATGGTACCGGATAGCGAGGCGCAGCAAAAATTAGTAAATGTGGTGTTGAATTTGATTATGGATAAAGACAAGCTCTTGCATATGCAAGAGCAATTGAGACCGCTAGGAATCAAAGATGCAGATCAACGGGTAGCTGTTGAAATAATGAAATGGATAAACGCATGAGAAAACCTTTTATTGATACAAGTTTAATGACTGTTCCTTTTGCGGGTGCAGCCGGTATCAAGGAGGTATGCTTCATTGGTATAGGTGGAATTGGGATGAGTGCTTTAGCGCGTTTCTTTTTGGAGCAGGGAGTAGCGGTGAGCGGCTATGATAAAACACGTACAGCACTTACGATACAATTAGAGGAAGCTGGGATGCAAATTCACTATGAAGACAGTTTAGAATATTTGTCGCGTAGTGCCGACATAGTAGTCTATACTCCGGCTATACCAGCTGATCACAAAGAATTGAATTGGTATCGCGAAAATGGCTTTACAGTTTACAAACGAAGTGATCTGCTACAGCGAATTACAGATAATTCTTTGAATATCTGTATTGCAGGAACGCATGGAAAAACAACTACTAGTACCCTGGTGGCACATATTCTACGCTATAGTGGAATGGGTTGTAATGCATTTTTAGGAGGAATTGCCAGTAATTATGGAACCAACTATTGGAGTAGTGCTACCAACTGTTGCGTAGTTGAGGCCGATGAATACGACAGAAGCTTTTTGAAACTACGACCCCATATTGCATTGATTACAGCTATGGACGCGGATCATCTTGATATTTATGGAACTCCTGAAGCAATGGAAGAGGCATTTCTTGCTTTCAGTGCCTTGATTGCACCGGAAGATCGGAAGAGCGTCGTGTAGGGAAAGAGTGTTCAGAGCCGTGTAGA
>OGWK01000005.1_pt1 | contig 15482 bp, 11 predicted proteins | sample 1576011 | NCBI WGS metagenome assembly OGWK01 (sample SAMN07581539, study PRJEB24739) | freshwater metagenome | reverse complement strand
TGAAGAGACGATGCGCATGATTGTTCCTGGCGAAGGGGAGACTCCGCGTTCGGTGCAGCTCTATGCAACGGATCCAGTCGATTTAGGTCGCGCCGTTGAGATGTTAGGTAAAGAAGATTTGGCAGATCACATTGATTTAAATTTTGGTTGTCCCGTTCCCAAGGTGACGCGCAAAGGTGGAGGCTCAGCGCTTCCCTATAAGCGCCGGTTATTTGCATCGCTGGTTGAGGCTGCAGTCACCACTGCCAAGAAATATCAGATTCCAGTCACGGTAAAAATGCGAGTAGGCATCGATAGCGAGCATGAGACATATTTAGATGCAGGAAAAATCGCTGCTGATTTAGGCGTTGCGTGGGTTGCGCTGCATGCCAGAACAGCGGCTCAGTTCTACGAAGGAAAGTCGGATTGGTCGAAAATCAAGAATTTAGTAGAACACCTTGCTCCCACCGGAGTTCCCGTACTTGGAAATGGAGATATCTGGTCCGGAAATGATGGCGTGAAGATGATGACTGAAACGGGCTGCGCTGGCGTAGTTGTGGGACGCGGATGTCTTGGAAGGCCCTGGTTATTTGCGGATTTGGTGCGAGCATTTAATGGTGAAGGTGAGCGCCCTCTACCTCGATTATTTGAAGTTCGTGAAGTGATGTGGCGCCATGCGCAGCTCCTTGTCAATTATTTCCAGGACGAACATCGCGCATGTAGAGATTTAAGAAAACACATGGCTTGGTATCTCAAAGGATTTAGAGTTGAAGGTGGTCTGCGCTCGAAGTTTGGGATGGTTTCATCGCTGCAAGAATTACGCGAACTTCTTGATCAACTTGTAGATCAACCATATCCAGAAGCCATTGGTGATGCGCCACGTGGACGAACCAGTCATGGTAGAGCCGTCACACTTCCGCAAGGTTGGCTTGATGATCCTGAAGAGTTAGTCAGCGTTGACGGTAGTGACTCTGGATCTGGCGGCTAATGTTTCTTATTAAATTCCTCTGGAAATTTGTTACTTTCCTTCTTCTGGTTGCTTTAGTTATTCCTACTTGGGCGCTGGCGAAGACTTGGTATGCAGCAAATAACGAAACAATCCGCAAAGCTGATGCGATAGTCGTGATGGGCGCTGCGCAATTAGATGGCAGACCTGGTGAAGTGTTAAAGGCGCGGTTAAAAGAGACCGCTCGAATTTATGAAAATAATTTCGCTCCGAAGATTTTCACTCTAGGCGCTGGCGCTCCAGGAGATAGATTTACTGAGGCAGGGGCAGGGCGATCCTGGTTGATTTCCAACGGAGTTCCGCGTGGAGCAATTACTGCGATTCCTCAAGGGCGAGATACTTTTCAAAGTATCGAAGCGCTTACGAAAGGTGTGAAGAAGCTCGATATCAAAGACATCATTATCGTTACCGATCCTTATCACTGTCTGCGTTCAATGACGATGGCGAATGATCAAGGATTTGTTGCAACGTGTTCGCCCACAAGAGTTGGAATTGCCAGTTTAGAGAAGGCAGGTTTTCGATACCTGGTACGTGAAGCTGGGGCGTATTTAGCTTATGTAACGCTTGGTCGGCGTGGCATTCATATCAGCGACCACGTAGCCTAAGAACACTATGGTTCTGAAAGCAGCGCATGAAAGTCACGCTTACTCCAGCGCTGATCGCGAACGTTTCCTTGATGAACCAGCAAAACGTAAAGGCCGCACAGAGTTTGCTCGAGACCGTGCTCGAATTATTCATTCATTTGCGCTCCGCCGATTGGCAGCGAAAACACAAGTTGCAGTTCCTTGGGCAAGTGATTTTCCACGGACTCGACTCTCTCACTCGCTGGAGTGCGCACAAGTTGGACGTGAATTAGGAGCAGCTCTCGGAGCCGATCCAGATCTTATGGAGAGCGCATGTTTAGCTCATGATCTTGGACACCCACCTTTTGGACATAATGGCGAAGAAGCGCTCGCTAAATTTGCTGAAAGTATTGGCGGCTTTGAAGGTAATGCCCAGAGTTTTAGATTATTAACGAGAATCGAAGCAAAAACTGTCGATAGCGAAGGGCTATCAGTTGGGCTAAATCTGACTAGGGCAACTTTGGATGCAGCTACAAAATATCCATGGAGTTCACTTGAGAATCCAAAAAAGTACGGTGTTTACGAAGATGACCAAGAGATCTTCAACTGGGTTCGTGAAGGTGCGCCATTGGAAAAGACTTGTATGGAAGCGCAAATCATGGATTGGTCCGATGATGTTGCCTACTCTGTCCATGATTTAGAAGATGCACTCGTAACCGGCCAGATTGATATTGCGCATTTGCGCCGAGATCTACCACAGCTACATGCCACTGCAGTTCAGGATTACTTGAGTGATATGAGTGAGAAAGAAGCCGAAGAAGCGATCAATTCACTGATGAATCTTTCGTGCTGGCCCAAGGAATTTGATAGAAGTCATCGCCACTTAGCGCGTTTGAAAGATTTAACCAGCCAACTTATCGGGCGCTTTGCCCTTGCAGCAGAGCAAGAAACTCGAGAACATTTCGGTGATGGCGATTTGACCCGTTATGCAGCGAACTTACTTGTACCGCGCGCTCAGCGAGTTGAAGTTGCGCTCCTAAAATCGATGGCGGGTTACTACATTATTCGTGCTGAAAAATCTCAAGAACGTTACGCAAAACAGCAGGAAGTAATCATTGATCTTGTGGAAGCGGTCCGCGAAAGTGCTCCAGAAACACTCGAGAGTTTCTTCCTCCAGGAGTGGCAGCGCGCCAGCACCGAGGAAGAGAAGATGCGCGTCGTTATTGATCAAGTTTCATCGCTCACTGATGTGGGTGCCTATGCGCTACACCAACAACTGTTGGGGAAGTAGAGACTAGGATTCCAGCTATGTCAGGGCGAATTCGCGATGTAGATGTCACATATGTTCGCGATCATTCACCTATTGATGACGTTGTTGGTGAATATGTTCAACTTAAAGGCGCTGGTGGAGGACAGAAGAAAGGGCTCTGTCCTTTCCATGATGAGAAAACTCCTTCCTTCCATGTAACCCCGAGCCGTGGATATTTCCACTGCTTTGGTTGCCAGACTGGTGGAGATGTCATTGCATTTGTGATGAAGATTGACCATCTAACTTTCACAGAGACGATTGAAAGACTTGCAGAACGTATCGGTTATCAACTGACTTATGAACAGGGCAGCGGAGCAGCAAAGGCGCCGGCGGGTCAACGTTCTCGATTGATTGCAGCGCATGTTGCTGCTGTGACTTTCTACCAAGAACAACTCCAACTTCCTGAAGCGACACATGGCCGAGAGCTCTTGATAAAACGTGGTTTTGATAAAGCTGCATGTGATTCCTTTGAAGTGGGTTATGCCCCCGATCAATGGGATTCGTTGACGAAGTATCTACGCGGACAAGGTTTTACAGTCGAAGAGTTGATGTTGGCGGGATTAATAAAAGAAGGACAGAAAGGTCCCATCGATCGATTTCGTAATCGCTTAATGTGGCCGATCCGAGATATATCGGGTGATGTCGTGGGATTTGGTGCGCGAAAATTGGCGAGCGATGAGGAGGATCAAGGACCAAAATATCTCAATACTCCTGAGACTCCGATTTATAAGAAAAGCCAAGTGCTGTATGGACTAGATCGTGCCAAGAAGGAGATTGCAAAGAAGCGTCAGGCCGTCATAGTTGAGGGATACACCGATGTGATGGCGGCTCACTTAGCTGGAATTACCACTGCGGTTGCAACGTGTGGCACAGCGTTTGGCGATGAGCATATTCGTATCTTGCGTCGACTACTGATGGATGACGATGCATTTAGAGGTGAAGTTATCTTTACCTTTGATGGCGATGCAGCCGGTCAAAAAGCTGCACTTCGAGCATTTAGTGATGACCAGAAATTTGTCACGCAAACCTTTGTTGCTGTCGAACCAAGTGGCATGGATCCCTGTGAATTGCGACAGCACCAAGGAGATGCTGCAGTGCGTGATTTGATCGCTCGAAGGGTTCCGCTCTTTGAATTTGCAATCAAGAGTTCGATTAAGCAATTTGATCTAACTAATGCCGACGGAAGAGTCTCTGCTCTTAATGCCGCAGCGCCATTGATTGGAAAGATTCGTGATACATCACTCCGCCCAGAATATGCCCGCAGTCTTGCTGGATGGTTAGGCATGGAGGTGGAAGTAGTGATGGCGGCGGTTAAGAAGAATTCAACCTCTACGCCACGAGCAGTTTCGGATGCGCCCCAAACAAATAACTGGCGCCCAGATCCGAGCGAGCCTCGATTGATGTTGGAGCGTGAAGTCCTCAAAGCGCGACTTCAAATGCCGGCGCTCATGCATAATTGGAAAGATGTTGAGAAAAATGCTTTTTCGCATCCCGCCTACATCAAGTTACGCGAATTCATCGATACCCCAAGAGAGTTTGAACAAGTAAATCTTGAAGCTGTCGAGTCAGATGAGTTGAAATCTTTTGTCACGGAGTTAACGGTTGAGCCGATTCGTACCGATGGCGAGATTTCAGATCGCTACGTTTCAAGCATTACAGCGCGACTCAATGAAGTTGCCTTAAGCCGCTCTATCGCTGAAGTGAAATCGACCTTGCAGCGACTTAATCCCGTTGAGAATGAAGTCGAGTACAACCAGATATTTGGTGAACTTGTGGGGATGGAAACAAAGCGACGAGCCTTGCGCGAATTGGCTTTAGGCGAGGGCTTGACCTAGAGTTTGCGGCTAGCCGATCCCTGATAGCTCAATCGGCAGAGCAGCCGGCTGTTAACCGGCAGGTTCTTGGTTCGAGTCCAAGTCAGGGAGCTTTTCATTTAGACTCCTACCCATGGCAATGGTTCGAATTCGAGTAGCTCTCCCTGATCGCCCAGGTTCACTTGGCGCGGTTGCCTCGGCAATCGGTTTCGCTGGTGGAGATATTCGTGGCCTTGTCGTTCTCTCTTCCGAAGGCGGACGCGGTATCGATGACATCACCGTGGCTTTTCCTGGAAATGATCCCCAAGATCTCGTCAATGTTTTGAGTGCAATTGGCGGAGTCGAAGTAATTTCTGTAACTCCAGTCGTTTAATTCTTAAGAAATAACTTTTGCGCCATCGCTAGGTAGCGATGAAAAGAATCGTGGCGCTTTAAATCCCTTCGCTGCAAATGCTTGTTCGATAGATAGAGAAACCTTCCCAGCATCTTCATCCTTAATCAACGCGATGGCGCTTCCACCAAAGCCACCGCCAACCATGCGCGCGCCAAGTGCGCCATTTTCCAACGCGGCATCAACAGCAGTATCAAGCTCAGGGCAGGAAACTGTGTAGTCATCACGTAGCGAGCGATGTGACTCATTGAGCAATTTCCCAAACGCGTAAAAGTCGCGAGACTCCAAAGACTTCACCGCTTCTAGAACGCGAGCAATTTCAGTTACTGCATGGCGTGCGCGTAGAAATTGAGTTGACGTTAGTTCATTCTCTCGTGACTGTAATTTCTCCAAAGATAGTTCTCTCATGGAGGCAACGCCAAGAATTGTGGCAACCTCCTCACAGGATGCCCGGCGCTCGGCATATCCTCCATCAGTCAATGCATGATGAGCTTGGGTATCAATGATGAGTAGCCTTAAATCAGCACCAGCAAAATCAACAGAAATGTGACGGGTAGAGAGATCTCTGCAATCCAATAGAAGTGCATAACCAGCTTTAGCCATCAAGGAAACAGATTGATCCATAATGCCGCATGGCACGCCAACATATTTATTCTCTGCACGTTGGGTGAGAAGCGCTAATTCACTCAAGGACTTTTCTAGATGGAATAGGTGATTAAGTGCTGTGGCGACGCTACATTCCAACGCTGCGGAGGAAGAAAGTCCAGCGCCAAGTGGGACTTTTCCATCGATATAGATGTCGAGTCCAGATTCAATCTCCAGGGACCAGATCACACCAAAGACATATCGCGCCCAACCTTCACCCTTCATGGCGGAGATCTCTTCAAGGCTCACCTCTATGAGGGCGCTAGATTGTTGCGCAGAGGCCACTCTTATCTTTTTATCACTTCGTCGAAATATCGCGCACTGAGTGACATCATCAATCGCAAAAGGCAATACGAAACCTTCGCTGTAATCGATATGTTCGCCAATCAAATTGACGCGGCCCGGAGCTTGCGCAATAACTTCAGGAGCTACTCCAAAGGTTTTCTTAAATTCTTCCTCAATCATTATGGTGAGCGGTTGTGTTACAACGCAACGTCTCGTAGTTGTTGAGCCGATTGTTCAGGCTTAAGATCCATCATGAAAGCGCCAAAGGCTGATTCAGAGCCCGCTAAATACTTAAGTTTTCCAGGTGCGCGACGGACGCTCTGTATCTGCCAATGAAGTCTTAAGACATCTCGACCTTGGCGCACTGGAGCTTGGTGCCACGATGCGATGTACGGCATCGTTACTCCAAAGACGCCATCAAGTCTCTGTAAAACTTCTTTTGCAATCGGTGCAAAGCTTTCAGATGCAGCATCATCAAGTGCAACAAAGTCCGCAACGCTACGACGTGGCGCTACATGAATCTCAAATGGATACCGTGACGCATAAGGAACATACGCGACCCATTCAGAATTCTGAGCAACAATACGCACTTCATCGTTGAGCTCTCGCTTTACGATGTCATCTAATAAAACACGGCCGGTCTTTTTATGGTGAGCTTTTGCAACATCAAACATTCGTGCCGTTTTAGGTGGGAGATAGGAATAGGCATAGATCTGGCCATGTGGATGGTTGAGAGTAACTCCGACTTCTTCGCCTCGGTTCTCAAAAGGCGCAATATGTTCGATGTAAGGAACCTGTGATAACTCTGCAGTTCGGTCGCGCCAAGCCTCAAGAACGGTCCGAATCTGCTTATGAGAGAGATCTTTAAATGAAGCATCGTAATCAGAGGTGAAGCAGACGACTTCACATTTTCCAGCGGCTGGAATCGGGAGTGAGTCAAAATCTGGATTTTCAGGTGCAGCAAAGGAACCTTCGGGCGGACGCAATGATGGTGAACGATTATCAAAGACAACAACTTCATAATCGCTCTCGGGAATTTCGGTGAGGAATCCTGGTCGCGAAGGTGCGAGTGGATTTAATTCTTTTGGTGGTAGAAAAATGCGACCTTGTCTATGAGATGCAATCACTACCCATTCATTATTGAGTGGATCAAGTCGCATTTCGCCAATTGCTGGTTGTTCTTCGATTGGCCTCTGGTCTTCCGCAGTTCGAGATTGGCCTTGGGTGTCGTAGTAGCGAATGGTGCGGCCATCCATCAGAGTGCGATCAGTGCGCGTGACTCCTGCGGCGAGTTTCTTTGCGACCATAACGCGATTACTCTACCCGTATGTCACCAGCTAGTGGAGCAACGGCGAGTGCTCATCTCTCCAATGGTGGCGTTGATATCTATTTAGAAGTCGTTGATGGCGCTCTTCTGATTCGCTATTGGGGTAAATCTATTGAAGGCGACTTTGCCTCGCTCCCGTTTGTGCGCTCGGTTCCGAATAGTGATTTTGATGAAGTACAAAATCCAGGAGTAATGCGGGAACATTCTCGCGGTTGGCTGGGATATCCAACTATTTCAGGTCATCGAAATGGCCGTGATTGGTCAACAAAGTTTGAAGTAAAGAAACTCTCCAGTACTGACGAGAGTTTTAGCGCTGAACTAGAAGATTCAGCTGCGCAATTAAGACTTACTTTTATAGGCGCGCTGGATAAATTTGGAGTTTTGAAGACTGCGCTGACCCTCACAAATAATGGCGATGATTATTGCCTCAATGAACTTTTCTATTGGCTACCTTTGAGTGATCGCGCAACACAGACATTGGATTTTGCTGGACGTTGGTCTAATGAACGAAATCCTCAGCGCCGCGATATTGCAATAGGTCGTTGGGTTCGCGATTCCCACGAGGGTAGAAGTGGCCATAACTACACAATCGGCGAGATTGCGCTCAATCCAACAACAAATTTCCAGTCAGGAGAAGCGTGGGCAGTTTCCCTGGCATGGAGCGGTGATTCTCAATATTGTGTCGAGAAAAATTATGAAGGTATGCAGAGCATTGGCGCTTCTGAAGTTTTGCTGCCTGGAGAAGTTATTCTTAAAAAAGGTCAGAGCTACACAGCTCCCGAATTATTTGCTTGGTATTCCAGCGCCGGTCTTGATGGCTTAGCGCAGACACTTCATAAGCACATTCGTGCTCGAAAAGTTCATCCCGCCAAACCCAGACCCATGACTTTGAATATGTGGGAAGCGATTTACTTCAATCATGATGAAGCAAAAGTTCGTCAGCTTGTTGATGTTGCTTCTGAAATCGGCGTAGAGCGCGTTGTTTTGGATGATGGCTGGTTTGGCTCGCGTAGAAACGATCGCAGCGGTCTGGGGGACTGGGCCGTCAGCACAGATATGTGGCCAAATGGACTCACTGGAATCGTTGAGTATGTTATTTCAAAGAAGATGGAATTTGGACTCTGGTTTGAAGGAGAGATGGTCAATCCGGATTCGGATCTTTATCGCGCACATCCCGATTGGATACTCAATGTCAATGGACGGGTTCCGCCAACATGGAGACATGAATTGGTACTGAATTTAGATAATCCAGATGCCTATAACCATGTTTTGAATCAAACAAGTGACATCCTCTCCAACTACAAAATTTCCTACATTAAATGGGATCACAATCGAACGTTGGTTGATGCTGGCTCAGAAGGAAGACCTGCAGTCGGAAAGCAAACCAGAGCGCTCTATCGACTCTTTGCGGAGTTAAAGAAACGTCACCCAGGTCTTGAAATTGAATCATGTGCATCAGGTGGAGGAAGAATTGACTTAGGAATTATTGATCTCGTCGATAGGTTCTGGACGAGTGACAATAATGATGCACTTGAGCGTCAAACTATGCAGCGTTGGACGATGCAATTTATTCCTCCGGAGTTGCTTGGAACGCATATTGGCTCAGATCCTGGACATCAAACGGGCCGCCACCTTTCCTTGGCCTTCCGCGCCGCTACTGCGCTCTTTGGCCATGCTGGATTGGAACGAGATCTCACTTCTCTCTCACGCGAAGAGTTAAGCGCGCTTAAAGATTGGATTTCGCTCTATAAATCAAAACGTGCGCTTCTTCACTCGGGCGATGTAATTCGTATTGATTATCCAAACGAGGCTCACTATCTGCATGGAGTAGTCGCACAAGATAAGAGTGAAGCGCTATTCAGCTTTGTTCAGCTTCGCCCGATAGTGACTTCTCATGCTCCGAAGTTAACTATTCGTGGCCTCAAATCTTCTTCCAAGTATCACATCAGAGTGATTCGCGATGCTGGAAGCGCAGAATTTATGGCGATTACGCCTCCTCCTTGGTTGGAAAGTGGCGCTGTCATGACCGGTTCTGAATTAGAAAATGTGGGGCTACCTGCTCCTATTCTCCGTCCCGAAAATGCTCTGCTTGTGGAGATAGTTCTAGCTAAGTAAGTTTTTATTCCACCCAATTCAGGGTTCGTTCGATGGCTTTTTTCCACTGCAAATAACCACTCGTTGCCAGTTCACTTGATTTATCGGCTTTCCAGCGACGACCTTCCTGCCACTTGCTACGTAGTTCTGTGACATCTTTAAAGAATCCGACGGCAAGACCCGCAGCATATGCAGCGCCCAGCGCAGTAGTCTCAATAATAAGTGGACGCACAACATCAACACCCATGATGTCTGATTGCATCTGCATACAGAGAGCATTGGCAGTAATTCCACCATCAACGCGCATTTCAGGAAGTTTCACTCCGCTATCAGCTGACATTGCATCTAATACATCGCGAGTTTGATAACAGATTGCTTCAAGAGCTGCGCGCGCTAAATGTGCTTTGGTAGCAGCGCGAGTTAAGCCCACCACAACACCTCGTGCATCATTACGCCAATACGGGGCAAAGAGCCCTGAGAATGCTGGAACAAAGTAGACGCCGCCGTTATCGGTAACGCTCTTCGCTAATCCTTCGATATCAGGCGCGCTTGAAATGATTTGAAGTTGATCTCGTAACCACTGAATTGCAGAACCTGTAACCGCAACCGAACCTTCAAGGGCATAACGTGCTGGTTCTTCGCCAAATTTAAAACAAACTGTGGTGAGAAGACCGTTCTTGGAGCGGACTATGTCAGTTCCGGTATTGAGTAGTGCGAAATTTCCGGTGCCATACGTCGTCTTTGATTCTCCGCGTTCAAAACAAGCTTGTCCCACCATTGCTGCTTGTTGGTCACCGACAATTCCTGAGATGGGAACTGCGCTTCCAAATGCACCGGAAGGATCGGTGTGGGCGTAGATCTCTGAAGAGGATTTGATAGTTGGAAGTACAGAGCGCGGAATTTCAAAAATCTTAAGGAGCTCCTCATCCCAATCAAGAGTTTCCAGGTTCATCAAGAGTGTGCGGCTGGCATTTGTTACATCGGTGAAGTGGACTCCGCCTCGAGGACCTCCGGAGAGATTCCAGAGCAACCACGAATCAATAGTTCCCATAAGCGCTCGACCATCGCTGATTGCTTCCTGAACCGCAGGAACATTTTTAGTGAGCCAGCGCATTTTGCTGCCAGAAAAGTAAGGAGCGATTGCTAAACCAGTTTTATGAGTTATTGAAGACTTCGTAGTTTCCGATAGCGAGTTGAGAAAGTCTGCAGTTCTCGTGTCTTGCCAGACGATAGCGTGAGATAGCGGAGCGCCAGTGGTCTTATCCCAGACCACGGTAGTTTCACGTTGGTTTGTGATTCCGATCGCTGCTAAATCCGAACCAGAAATTCGAGCTGCTTTGAGGGCTCCAGAGATGACATCTTCGGTGCGCTTCCAAATTTCAGCGGCATCATGTTCTACCCAGCCAGCTTGAGGCAAAAATTGGGTGTGCTCTAATTGATGTTGTCCAACAATCTTTCCAGCGTCATCAAAAACGATAAAGCGGGTGCTGGATGTTCCTTGATCGAGAGAGCCGATGTAAGCCATAGCGCGTATCCTAAGGCTGTGCCTCTTTCTAATTCGAGCCTTAATCCGCAGCAACGGAGCGCCGCGATGGCCGCCCTTGGCAGCGAAGAGTTCGATGTGCTCGTCATTGGAGGCGGAGTTAATGGCGTTGGCATTGCACTTGATGCCGCTTCGCGAGGATTAAGCATTGCATTGGTGGAAAGTGCAGATTTTGCATCAGGGACTTCTTCAAAATCCTCAAAACTCATTCATGGCGGACTTCGGTACCTCGAGCAATACGATTTTAAATTGGTTCGAGAGGCTCTTAACGAACGTGAATTAATGGTCAGTACTCTTTCACCACACTTAGTAAAGCCAGTTTCATTTCTTTACCCGCTGCAAGAAAAGTTAAAAGAGCGTACCTATGTTGGCGCTGGTATGACTCTCTATGACGCACTGCGCGGCTTTAAGCGAGCGCTGCCATGGCATAAACATCTTTCTCAGAAAAAGATTAGTGAGATAGCGCCCTCACTACGCCTCGATGTGATTACCGGGGGCTACCAGTACTTTGACGCGCAAGTCGACGATGCCCGCCACACTATGACTATCGCACGTACCGCCGCTAAATATGGTGCGGTCATAACAACGCGTACCCGATGTGAAGAATTAATGATGAGTGGAAAGAAAGTAACAGGTGCGAAAGTAACGGATCTGGAAAGCGGAGAAACTCTCACGGTTAAGGCAAAGACCACCATCATGGCTGCGGGAGTTTGGACCGATCCGTTGTATAAGAAGTTCGGTGTAAAACCAGGTTATGCCGTTCGCATGTCCAAGGGTGCTCACATCGTTGTGCCTGGTGATGCAATTAAGTCTGAAACAGGAGTCATCATCAAGACAGATGTCTCAGTGCTCTTCATCATTCCATGGGGCGATAAGTGGATAGTTGGCACAACAGATACCGATTACGACGAGAGCCGTGAGGAACCTCTGGCTTCTCGTGAAGATGTCACATACATTATTAATCAAGCCAATCGCGTCCTTGAGCCAAAATTGCGTCGTGATCAAGTCATAGGAGTCTTTGCCGGACTACGCCCCTTAGTCTCAACCGATCCTGATTCACCCACCACGAAACTTTCACGAGAACATGTTGTTGATAGCCCGACACCTGGATTTGTATCAATAGCTGGTGGCAAGTACACAACGTATCGAGTCATGGCTGAGGATGCAGTGAATGAAGCCATCAATCATCTCCGCAAGATAGTTCCAGATTCCACAACTGAGACACTTGCAATCATTGGGGCTGAAGGCTATTCAGTTCTAATGAATCAAATTCCGCGACTTGCGAAAATGTATTCAATTGAAGAGTCAAGTGTCGAACATCTACTCAATCGATATGGATCGCTTATTGATGAGGTATTGACTCCGGGGATTCAGGACCCTGCACTCTTGGAGCGCTTAGCTCCCGAATTGCCTTACCTCAAGGCTGAAATTCTCTATGCCGTTACACATGAAGGTGCTCTGAGTGTTGACGATGTGCTTTCTCGTCGTACCCGCATCTCATTTGAATCAAAAGATCAAGGTCTAGGCGTTGTCGACGTTGTTGCAGATCTAATTTCGGAAGCCCTGGAGTGGGGCGCCAAAGAGAGAAAAGCGTCAATAAAGCAATACCAGGAAATTATCGAGCGTCAGAACGAATTACTCCGTCAGTCTAAGGAAATTAAAGAAAAAGTTAGTTAATTCCTAATCTGATTTTTGCACGTATCAACCGGAACTGGAACTTTCGTTGGCTTCGGAGTTGGAGTCGGCGCAACGTCTGGACCTTGAATTAAGTTGATTGTTAAATCTTGGCGATTTTCTGCATGCGTGTTGGTTTGATCAACAAAAGCGACATAGCCCGTGGAAGTTCCGGCGGGAAGTTTTCTTAAAGTAAGTGTCCAAACCCCAGCTGCATCACGAACTGGTGTCTGCTCTACTTTCTTTGGCGGTTCGCCATTTGGCCCAGGATTTAATCTAAAGGCGACAGTTCCCGTGATTACTGGTGTGCCCGAAGGTCGTTTGACTTCAACTTTAATGCGCACTGGCTTATCAGTGCTGGAGGCGTTAACGCTAGTAATCAACATGGTTGTGGGTTCTTGTACCGGTAAATAGTCGCCAACTTGGGGAGTCCAAATACCTCGCGTCAATTGTAAAAATGATGCAGGGTCTCCACGGTAAACATTGAGGTCGATTCGCGATGACCCCACTCCATATTTATCTCCGTAACCGCATGATGAGTATTGCCAAATCTGCCATAGTGATGAGCAATCCGATGTGGACCATGAATGTACAAAACATCCAAAAATCTTTCGACCTGGTTCAGCGGTGGGATCGGCGGGATTAATTCCATATTGAGCCTTCCACAGTGGATATTGACGGAGCTTTTCGCTACGAACCATCGCTTGCTCGAGGAATGTGGGATAGGAGTAGAAGAAAGGTTTGCGGCCAGTCTTTTCGTGCATAGTTTCGAGCCACGTTTCTGCCCATAACGTTACGAGAGATCGCTGTGCGTATTTAACGCAACGCCCATTAGAAGATGCGATGCAGTTATATTCCAAATCCAATGCATACGGTAAATCTTTCTCCGTATATCCACCCAAACTCGACAAGCGCCAGATTGCTTTCTGTGCTTGCGCTTGCGCATCTCGAATCACAGCTTCACGATCGGTCGTGTTGGGGAGAATCGTGTAGTGGTAATAGCCGGTGTAGATACCCGCAGCTTGCGCTGCATTACGATCCATGAGGAGATATTTGCTGATGCAAGGCAATAATGTGACGTTTGTAGAGAACATCACTGATATTGATGATCCACTGTTGGAGAGAGCCGCACGGGATAACCAAGGGTGGGAGTCCCTAGCGACGTCGCAGATCGATTTGTTTCGTACTGATATGGCGGCGCTCCGAGTCTTACCTCCACACCACTATCAAGGCGTTGTTGAGTCGATGTCGATTATTATCGAATTAGTGCAGAGACATATCGATAGCGGCCTTACATATGCACTCGAAGGAGATATATACCTTGACCTTACAAAGGTTGATGGTGCGTTGAACGCTCTTCCGTTCTCTTTAGAGGAAGCTTTAAATATCTTTAGAGAACGAGGTGGAGATCCCGATCGGCAAGGAAAACACCATGCGTTAGACCCATTGTTATGGCGCGCCAAAAAAGGAAATGACCCATCGTGGTCTGCAAATTTTGGAGAGGGAAGGCCAGGATGGCATGTCGAGTGTGTAGCAATTGCGCTGTCAAACACTGAGTCTGGAAAGAGAACATCGATCTCACTCCAAGGTGGCGGCTCAGATCTCATTTTTCCTCATCACTTTATGACTGCGATTCAATCAAAATCCCTGACCGAGAAGGAATTTGCGGGAGCTTATGTTCATGCCGGAATGATCGGTCTTGATGGCGAGAAAATGAGCAAGAGCCGAGGAAATCTAGTCTTTGTTTCGAAGTTACTGCAGGCTGGAATAGCGCCTAATGTCATACGGATTGCCCTTACGCTCCATCATTATCAAGAGGATCGAATGTGGAGTGAAGACTTGCTTCATCGGGCTCAATCTCTCTCGTCGAAAATTGAAAACGCGTTATCTCGTTCTGAAGTTGCTCCCGCGGTCCACACTAAGTGAAAGCAACACAGCAACCATTCTCACATCTCCGTCCGCACCCATACGCTTTTCTAAAGATAAAGTCTTGCTAAAGGACGACCAGTCCAAAGGACAAGCGTAATACTCATACATTTCGCCATCCAACTCGTAATGGCGCTTCTCCCATGTTCTTTTGAGAAACGTTAATCGCTTCTCGTATGGTTCGCTAACCACCTTCTTATCAGACGAAGTGTAGACAACGCCAATCCCGGCTAGCACTCGAGTTATTTCCACTTGGTTAAATTCAGGACAATCGGGATGCACAGTTAATATATTGTCATCTCCATATGTCATAAACCTAACGAACTCGTTAAAATCTTTATCGGGGTAGATCTGCGTAAAGGCATATACCATGTACATATAATTGACAATTCCGTTAATTATGACTGTAAGGGGGTGCCCAGAGGCATTGCCTCCCTGTAGATGTACCAAATCTCCCCAAAACCACGATAGGGGATTGCTCATTTCTACTGCTAAGACATCTAATAGCCTGACAAAACTCATTCTATCCTCGGGATCCAATCGGGAAAAATAATCAGTATGCAACCATAATTCTCGCAACACCTTCCAAGCAGCCTTTAAAAATTCAGTAGCTATACGCTGATCATAACTGCTAAAATCACCACAAATGAAATTGTGATCACCCTTACCCCAATCGGGAGTCATATATCCATACAACTCATCCCACTCACAAGAAAAACAATTGAGACCAACCGCAATACACGACAAATACCTAAACTCTTGAAGTAATGAAACCAGCATAAGAAAATAAGTGCGAATGATAAGACACCCCTCTAATGATATGGCTTGGAAAACACGGATCTTACCAAAACCAGCGTCAACTGCAGCGTTAAGGTCATCCTTACTCACCTCTCTAGGAGCCTTATCCTGAATAGGAGAAGTTATCT
>OGWK01000004.1_pt1 | contig 16064 bp, 24 predicted proteins | sample 1576011 | NCBI WGS metagenome assembly OGWK01 (sample SAMN07581539, study PRJEB24739) | freshwater metagenome | reverse complement strand
GTTTCCCAGTCACGATAAGGTGTGTGTGTTGGTTCGGTTGTGCAGTTAATAAGGGGTCTGGTCCTGCTATTGTTATTGTTGAATCAGTTGTGGTCGTTGGTTCGGTGGTGTCAATGTTGGAGTTTCAGTAGGAGTTTCTGTTGGTGTATTAGAAGGTGTTTGTGTCGGAGTTGCAGTCTCAGTCGGTGTCTGACTTGGTGTTTGTGTCGGAGTAAGTGTTTGACCATCATTAGATGAAGTCACAACTCCCGTTTCAACTGTGGGCGTGGAAGTATCGGGACTAAAAGTTCCTGAACCATAGGTGGCTGAATCGAATACTTTTATTTCATAAGCGCTTTGTGGGTCACCATCTGTATCAGCGTAAGTCCAAGTGACTGAGGGGAAAGTTGTATCGGAGATGGTTCCCGTAGGTGCCGAAACCGTAACTGTTGGTCGAGCGGTCGTAACAACATCAACATACAACTCATAAAGAGAAGCGCGGTCGCCGCTCGTAATTGCGCTATCGGTAAATTTGACAACAAGATTATCAAGAAGAGTTTGTGTCCATGCGGCACCGTTAGGAGCGGTTGTAAGTTTGAGAGCCGTATCAACTGTACTCAGAGCAAGAGTATTGACTTTGAAATAATTTACTGAATAACTTACCTCGCGACCATTGCGGTCTGTGATAACTCCAAGGGATAAGCCGACATTGCCTGAAGTTCCAATTGTCATACGAGCGCGAAGATTGACATATTGAATCTTTTCGTTTGCCCCGAGTGTTGTCGTACCAAACTCGGCTTCATAAGAAGCGGGAACTGTTGTACTTGTTCTTGTGATGTAAGTGCTATCACTATCGTCAGCGAGCGCCGCATGAACTGAACCTGAGCCGCCTGAGATAGTAAAGGCTGAGGCATTGTTCCAGTTTGCGTTAGGGCGAAGTGTGTAGGTTCTTAGACCTGCGACACTCCGAGCTGCTTCTTGTATAAATCCATTTAATTAAATAGATTTATCCCACTAAATCCATTTTGAGGGTTTAGAAGGGAGAAGAAATGTCTATTAGGTGCGATAAATGCGCAGGAATTCACATTAAGGCAAGTTTTTTTCAAAGTAGCGCCGAAGGATCAACGCTCTTTAAATTGACTTGTCTCGAGTGTGAATATGAATGGTTGCAGGTGGCATAAATGATAAATAATCCAGCAATAATTCGATTTGATAGCACTTCGGGCGCTTGGTCTGATGGTAAGAATTACGTCAAAGGCCAAATAATTCGCCGATATGCAATTGAGTCGCTAGGTAGAAAATCCGTAAGAGGGCGATTGAGCAGAGAAGAAATCTCGGCTTATTGGCTCGACCGATTTGGGGTGAACGTTGATGTTCAATGAAGGTATTTTCTTTGCACTTTATTGTACAACCCTGTGGATTGGATACCGCGTTTATATCAGCATCAAAGCCAAAGCCTTCAACGAGGGATATAAGAGAGGTCGGGCGAGCATAAATGTCAGAGAGATCGTTAAGTGACTGGCTCTCGGACGCTGGTGACACCCTCGACGACAGGGGGCTTGAATATGGCGATCCGAGACACAATCTATTACGCATTTACAAAATCGCGAGGTTGCTCGGTATTCAGCTCAGAGACCCAGCTGACGTGGCGTTGCTATTTATCGCGACCAAACTCTCAAGAATGGTGGAAAGTCCAGAGCGCGAAGATTCGTATCTCGATCTCATTGGATACGCCGCTATCTTGGGCAGATGCCGATTTTCAACACCAGAAGATTGGGACGACGTTGAGTCTGACTCGCAATCATAATCAACACCAATGGTGTGACTATTGCAAAATGCGATGGGGACAATTGAAAGATGGAACTTGGCATCACAAAGCCCAAGTGCCAGCTATATGGAAGGTGCAATCTGAAACTCCTACTCGGAGAATGCAGGTGCGCTTCTATTGCCAACCTTGTGCAAATGAAGCACAGAACTGGCCGGACGGAACGTTCTGGTCTTTGAAAGAACAATTGGAATATGCGATAGATGAATTCGCAGGGAGAGAGAAATTAAATGTCGAACTATCTTGATGATTACGTTTCGGTGCAGGATCGCTTAAAGGAGTTTATCAATGCCTATCCGGATTACCGCGTCAAGACTCACGTTCTTGAAGAGTCACTTACGCCGAATTGCGATGTTTATATTGTTAAAACTGAGCTTTACAGGACTGAGGCTGATGCTGCGGCTTGGACGACTGGACTTAGCAGCGAATCAAAGCAAAAACAATATGCTTTGGAACTTGCGGAGACAGGCTCTCTTGGCAGAGCTCTCAATCTCGCTGGCTTCTTTGCAAAGCCAAGCGGATCACCTAAGAAGCCAATACAGACAACAAAACCTCAGCTCGCAGAGTTCATCAAAGAACAACGCCCCAATGATCCTGAGCCGATTGTCTGGGACGTTACGGCTATCGCAGAAGAATTCGGAGCCGAAGTAATTGATGAAATCCCACTTTGCAATCACGGCCCAATGATTCTCAAACAAGGCAACAAGGACGGCAAAGAGTATCGAGGCTGGGTCTGCTCAGAACGCAACAAGTCGGCTCAATGTCCTGCTAGATGGCAGAGAATTGGATCAGATGGCAAATGGACATTTCAAAAATGATTGCTTATAAATATTTCACATTGCCTGACGAAATAGATATGGCATACATAGCCGCTGAACCCAATTGGCGAATTGTGGACATAATCGGTGAAAATCCAATAGCCACAGTAAAGGTCGAAGTGACTATTGATGATTAACGAGATGCACCCATTCAAGTGTGGGCCTTGTAAGAAGGTCACACCCCACTTCTACATCACCAAATATGAATCCGAGATTCAAGAGGGTGATTGGGTGTGGCTGATGGAGTGTCAGAATTGCTTCGAGCAGCGGTTATTTGATCCAATTGACAGGGTGATTAGTCGAGAGGACGAAATAACGCGCTGCGACCAATGCGGCAATTACAAGATGAAAGCAGCTAAATGCCGAATCTGTAAAATAGCCGATGGACAAGAGCGCATCAAAGAGCGCTATTGGAACGGCAACGCCACACTCGAGAGGTTCATTGATGCCGACATATGATTTCGAATGTCCGGCCTGTGGGGACGTTATTGAGCAGTTCTTTCATATATACGTTAGCCCAAAGATTAACTGCGGCCATTGTGGAGTCGAGATGCGTAAGCAATTCAAAGCCACTCCAGCGCACTTTAAAGGCGATGGCTGGGCAGGGAAAAAGTAATGCCAAAGCCTCATTCAATTGCATATATCAAGCAGCTACTTGAATGGGGCTTTGACAAAGAGTTTATCGCCCGAGATATGGGGGTAAATTTAGCATCATTGGAAGTCCGGTTAAATCGAGCAAAGAAAAGGGAGCAAGATGGCAATCAAGGATCTAAGTCTGAAATTAGCGGCGATTAGCCTGTTAGCAGACCAAGCAAAGCGCCTGAAAGATGAATTGAGGGCTGAATTACAAGCTGAGATGAATGAACTCGGCGCTGATCGAGTAAAGGCTGAACTCGGCGATGAAGTGGTTGCCTATATAACGACCAGTAAGCCAAAGTTTAAGTGGGTCGTTAAGTCAGATAAGAAGTTTATTGATTGGGTGAAAGCCAATGTGCCTAGTGAAATAGTCGAATCGGTAAGAGAATCGTCAGTTGATGCGATATTGGATAAGTTCAATTACGTTGATGAGTTAGTTATTGATCCCAATGGTGAGCCGATTGATTGGTTGGAAGGTAGTCAGTCCGAGCCATTTTTAATGACTAAGTTTCACGGAGATGGACGTGAGAAGCTAAGAGAAGCCATAATTGGATTAAATGGAAGCCAAGAGATTGATGTGAGAAAAGTATTGGAACTCGAATAGAAAGGCTTTGACCTGCACTTATGAGAACCTACTTGACAAGGCTGCTACCATCTCGCCAAAGCGCGGGCGCGGAGCTGGCCCTTAAGCGGAGGTTGAGGGAGGGCCATTGTCTTCGCCTGATGGCTACGACGCTAATTGCAGCTCTACTATTAACAATTAATACAGCGCCATCAAAAGCAGATATGAATCTAAAACTATATGCTTACAACCTTCTTACTTGGCGAGAGTTTCAATGTTTTAACTGGCTCATTCATTATGAGAGCAGATGGAATCCAAAAGCTAGAAATGGTTCTCACTTCGGGCTGGGCCAGATGCGTTCCACTTGGTATAGAGACCTAAGCCCACAAGCACAGATCAAAGCCTCCATTAAATATATCCATCACAGATACAAAGACAGTTGTGATGCACTCTCGCACTTCGAGCGCAAGGGTTGGCATTGAGTCACAAGCGATACAACACAGCCTATTATCAGCGCGTTCGAGGCGAGGTATTACAACGCGATTACTTCACTTGCCATTACTGCGGACAAGAAGCCAATACTGTGGATCACTTGATACCCATTAGCAAAGGCGGCACAGATGAAGCTACGAATATGGTTGCAGCTTGCATTAAATGTAACAGCGGTAAGCGCGATCGTATGACCCCCACCTTTTTTGAGCGCACACGGAAACCCACGACCCCCATTGGGAAGATTTTCCCTGAAAATGGGTCGTCCGTTCATTATCTGGCCGACTCTGGAGAATAATGGAGCAATCGAGGGACATAGCGCGCACTAGGGACGAATCGGCTTACCGTGGTGTGCCAAACCCACGAATTCACACAAAACTCAGCGATTTACCCTCTCACGGCGAGCAAATGATTAAATTCTGCGAAGAAATCGGTTTCGAACTGCTACCTTGGCAACAATGGCTGGCCCATCACTCGCTTAAATACAAGCCGGACGGCAGGTGGGCGCACCCAGTTGTCACCTTGCTTTGCGCCCGACAACAAGGCAAATCAACCTTTATGGCGCTTCAAATTTTGTTCAGAATCTACGTTCTCAAAGAGAAATTACAAGTCCACACAGCTCACAAACTGACAACCTCAGCCGAATTGTTTTACAAAATCTACGGAATCATCGAGCAGACTCCCCGACTAGCCGCCGAATTCACTAAGAAGCTGGAAAGTAAAGGATTTCAAGAATTGCAATTCACCGAAGGCCGCCGGTATATCGTCCGAGCCAATAACTCAGCTGGTCGAGGTATTGCCGCACCTGAAACAATCCACTTAGACGAAGCCCGAGAATACAAAGACGAAGATGTGTGGTCTGCCCTGCGTTATACCCAGATGGCTAGTCCCAATCCTCAAATATGGGTTTATTCAAACGCTGGAGATCAGCACTCAATCGTCCTAAACAAATTGCGAGAACGGGCCTATGCCGCTATTCACGGCGGAAGCGACGAGATTGGTTGGTTCGAGTGGTCTGCTCCTAATGGGATTAAATTTGATAACTCACCGGACTTTTGGCTAGGTGTCTGCCAAGCCAATCCGTCACTTGGCTATACAGTCCATCCGGACAATATCCGAGCCGTGTTGTCAGATCCCGAAGATATTGTGCGCACAGAAGTTTTATGTCAATGGGTCGATACCATCAACCCAGTCATCAATCCGTCTCAATGGGAATCTTGTCGAGTCGAGGGTCTCAGACTTGATCCCGAGGCAGATACTTGGCTGGCTATCGATCTCAGTCCAGATAGAAAACAAGCGGCTCTAGTCGCTAGTCAAAAACTCGAAGGTGATAAATTCCAAGTCATCCTGCTGCAGACTTGGTTCAATCCGTCTAACCTCGATGATAAATCTTTGGCTAATGACTTGGCGGATTGGGTGCGCAAGTATCCAGTCCAGCTCGTTGCCTATTCAGCGAGAACCGCTTCTGCCGTTGCTGCGCGATTAGCACCGGCAGGAATTCGGACTGAGCCGATAGATGGTCTTGACTACGCCCAAAGCTGCGATGAGTTACTGGGAGCAATCTCATCTCAGCGGTTAGTTCACTCCGGACAAGATGAACTAACTAAACAATGCCTATCCGCCGTCAAGTTGCCTTTCGGTGACGGCGGATGGGTAATGGGTCGTAAAGTCTCAAATGCAATTATTTGTGGAGCAGTTGCGTCGGCAATGGCGACTCACTTCGCCACAAAATCCAATGATGGAGTGGATATAGTCATCTTGTAACACAAGCCCTTTACAATAAAGGCTTAATGGGTGCTATCAGAGATTTCTTCTTTCCACAAGTAACTGCGCAAACACCGCAAAAGACTAGTGATGTAACCGCTGCACTAACTCCTGTCCAGATTAGCGATTCCGTTTATAACATTCTGGGCGGCGCCACAAATACGACACGTCAGCTCGCAATGAGCGTTCCGTCAGTTGCTCGCGCTCGCAATATCATTTGCGGAACGACTGGATCATTACCTCTTGAGCAATACAACAAACTTACCGGGGAACACGTTGAGCCATTGCGCGTTATTAATCAACCCGACCCAAGAGTTCCCGGATCGCTTATTTACACTTGGTTATCTGAGGACATCTGGCTATACGGCGTTGGTTATGGACAAGTTCTTGAAATGTATTCAGCAACCGATGGCGGAAAAGTCCGCGCTTGGACTCGCGTTTCACCTGATCGAGTAACTGTCGATACAAATTTCCGTAACACAATGATTGAGTCATACAAAGTCGATGGAATAGATGTGCCTAATTCTGGAATTGGTTCAATCATTCGTTTCGATGGTTATGACGAAGGATTTTTACACCGCGCTGGTAAAACTGTCACCGCTGCAGTCTTCCTAGAAAATGCGGCAGTCAATTATGCTAAAGAACCTAATCCATCGATGGTTCTTAAATCAAATGGCACAAATCTAACTGCTGAAAGAGTTTCATCACTTCTCAGCGCTTGGCGCACCGCTCGTCAAACTCGCTCGACTGCGTTTCTCAATGCTGACGTTGATCTTAAAGAATTTGGTTACGATCCTAAGTCTTTGCAATTAGCCGAAGCGCGTCAATATGTGGCTTTAGAATTGGCTCGAGCAGCTGGGATTCCAGCCTACTTCCTGAGCGCCGAAACTACTTCGATGACTTACTCAAATTCAATTAGTGAGCGGCGCTCCTTGGTTGATTTCTCACTTCGTCCATTACTTACTGCAATTGAGAAGCGTTTATCAATGCCAGATTTCGTCCCAGCAACAACCGAAGTGCGTTTTGACTTGGACGACTTCCTGCGCGGCAACCCATTAGAACGTGCGCAGGTTTATGAAATCCTAAACCGCATCGGCGCGATGAGCGTTGAGCAAATCCAAGAAGAAGAGGACTTGATCCGATGAAGATCAATATGCCAATGACTGTCACGGCTGCGGACACAGTAAAGCGCACCATTAGCGGCACAATTGTTACTTGGAACGAGCAGGGAAATACCTCTGTCGGCCCAACTGTCTTTGCTGCTGATTCAATTGAAATGAAACCGGTTAAATTGCTTCTTGAGCACGACCGCACTCGACCAATTGGCAAGATGATGAGCCACGAAGTAACTGCCAATGGCATTGTGGCTACATTCAAGATTGCTAACACAATGGCCGGAGAAGATGCGTTAATTGAAGCCACCGAAGGATTGCGCGACGGATTTAGCGTCGGCGCACAAATTAACGAATGGACAAACAACAAGGGAACAATGCTTATCACCTCGGCCACTCTCGATGGGGTCAGCCTTGTCACAGATCCAGCCATAGATTCAGCAAGAGTCGCAGAAGTAATTGCGGCTTCCGAAAACGAAGCACCAAAAGAAGATTCTGCTCCGGCAACCGCTGAAGCAGACAACCCAACCGAAGGAGAACAAGTGTCAGACACTACCGTTCCAGCTCCTGCCGAAGAAACGGTAGAAGCTGCCAAGGTGGAAACTGTTGCGGCATCACGCCCAGCGTTCTTCACCGCTCCTCGCCTTGAGTTCACAAAGGCGAAATATCTCGAGAATAGCGTTCGCGCTAAGCTCGGTGATGATGCTGCACGTCAATACGTTATGGCTGCAGATGACACCACAAGCAACAACGCTGGTCTCATCCCAACACGTCAATTGACCGAAATCATCAACCCACTTTCCAATGCAGATCGCCCAGCCGTTGATTCGGTATCTCGCGGCGTTCTTCCAGATGCAGGAATGTCTTTCGAGATTCCTAAAATCACTGCAGTTCCAACAGTAGGCGAAGAAGCCGAAGCAGCTGCAATTGATGAGACAGGAATGACAAACGAATTCCTTTCAGTCTCCGTTAAGAAGTATGCCGGCGGACAAACTTTCTCCGTTGAACTTCTTGATCGTTCTTCACCAGCGTTCTTTGATGAACTTGTTCGTCAGATGGAATACGCATACGCAAAGGCAACCGACGTTGCAGTTGTAACCGGCCTTATCGCTGGCGGAACTGACGGCGGAAACCGCACTCTCGATGCTGCTGGTCTCCTCGACTTCGTATCCGATGCTGGCGTTTCAATCTACGCTGGAACCCTCGGATTTGCTCAAAACATCATCGCATCACCTCAGCAATGGGGCGCGATTCAAAACCTTGCTGATAACGGACGTCCGATTTATCAGAACCTCATTGGCAATATGAACCAAGGCGGAAATCTCGGTGCTGGATCAGCAACCGGAAACCTTCTTGGCTTGAACTTCCGCGTTGATCGTAACCTCACAACAGGTTCAGGCGTTGGCGACAACACCATCATCGTTATCAACCCAGATGCATACACTTGGTATGAATCCTCACGTTTCCGTCTCCAGACAAACGTCGCTCTCAATGGTCAAATCGAAGTTGCCTACTATGGCTACGGCGCATTGGCTACAAAGGTCGGCGCAGGTGCATACCGCTGGATGGTCGCGTAATTAAATCCCTAAAAGTGACGGCCAGTCCGCTCCCGAGCTGGCCTGTCACCCTCTAGATCGAAAGGAAACGAGATGCCAACAATTGTTACGGCTGCAGAGCTGAGAACCATTCTTGGCGTCTCGTCTTCCCTATATTCAGACGCTTATCTCGACGATATTTGTGACGCATCCGAGAACATTGTTATTCCGATGCTGGTGACTTTCCAAAGTAAAATAAACAAAGTGCGACTTGAGAACAATGTCGCTTATTTTCATACCGCAACAATTCACGAATTTACCGAAGGTCAATCGGTTGTCATCACAGGTGTCGGAGCGCCTTTTAATGGCACTCACACAGTCACCGATGATTTAATTGGCCCTTATGTATTTACCGCCGCCATCACAAATGCAGACATACTGGAAAAGAACATTATTCCAGCAGGAAACGCTGCGCTCTCTGGCCTCTCAACCTACGTCGGAAATGCAAACGTCGAAGCTGCAGTTTTGGCTATTTCTGTCGAAATCTTTCAAGCCAGGACCGCTGCTGGAGGATCAATCGAAGGAATCGATTTCGCAGTAACACCTTACAGACTTTCCAAGAATCTTCTTGCTAAAGTAACTGGTCTCCTCGGGCCTTATCTTGATACCGATGCGATGGTGGGTTGATGCCAGCATCGAGTATCCAAAATAACGTTCGCGTCCCAATAAAAACCGCAATAACAGGTGTCGCAGCAAACGTTTATGATTTTGTGCCGGAAACACCTATTCCGCCATTTGCAGCTCTCGTTCCAATAGATCCGTATTTTGAGATTGAACTCATCGGTCGTAATACAACGCGGACACGTCTGAATTATGTAATCAGCGTTGGAGTCGCGTATTTATCAAATCCAGCTTCTTTGGATAATTTGGAGAAGCTTGTTATCAGTATTCTGGCGGCTTTGCCGTCGGGTTATGAGTTATCGACGGTTTCAGCGCCTTCAGTAACTCAGGTCGGAAATACAACCTTTTTGATTTCCGATATTCGCTTGAGCGTCCGCTACGAGCAAACTTCTTAAGGAGAAACAATGGCAACGACAGTTATTACTGGCCGCGATGTCACTTTCACGTTGGACTCCGCGTCCTACGATGCTCAAGCGACTTCCGCGACCCTTTCCTGCGAGACCATTATCGAGACTTATCAAACACTCGATGGTCGCGCTTACAAGAGCACCGATAAGCAATGGACATTCACAATTGAATTGCTTCAAGACTGGGGCGCTGCCTCATCGTTATTTGAGGCAATGTGGGCCGATGCTGAATCAGCTCCCAACACAACTTTGGCAGTAAGTTTCACCGCTGCTACCGGCGCAGTTTTCGCTTTCAACGTTCTGCCAATTTTCCCAAGTGCAGGTGGCGCAGCACCTTCAGCTCTCACCGATACTTGGACAATGACAGTCGTTGGAACTCCAACAGAAACCTTCAGCTAAGAGATCGGAGCATCGGGAGCAATGAAGTCACAAATCACAATTACATATAACTCGGGCGATCAAGCCACTTATCAGGCCCAACCGCCCGAGTATGCCAAATGGGAAAAGGCCACCGGCAAATCGATTTCGGAATTGAATGGAATGTGGGACATCTTATTTCTCGCATACAACGCAATGAAGAGAGAGTTAGCCGGTAAGCCAGTCAAATCTTTTGAGATTTGGATGGATACAGTCGCAGACGTCGATGTGGAAACCCAACTCCCAAAAGTTTTGGACGCGGAAGCCTAAATTATCTGCTGGTATTTCTAGCAATAGAAACTGGGATACCAACGCAATTTTGGACTGATGCGGACGAGATATACACAGCTTTAGACATAATAAAGGAGCGCAATGGCGGAGGAAACACTAGCCTTTGATAAAACGCAATTGCGCCAACTGTATAAGGCTTTCAAGGTTTTGGGCGATGAAGCCAAGGATGAAGCTCGCCTAACTTCTAACTCTTTGGCAACTTTTTTGGATAAAGAAATCAAGAGCGCCGGATACCAACGCAAATTTGGAGCAAAAGCCGTTCGGCGGATTGTGGATGGATCTAAAGTCAAAAAGACCAGCACGACAGGCGAAGTGACCTACGGTTTTGCCTCTCAACGATTTAGCGGTGGGGCAACAACAAAAGACCTGTGGGCTGGTTATGAATTTGGATCGTCAAAGTTCAAGCAATTTCCAAACTATTCTGGAAGGCTCGGTCGCGGTTCTCGAGGCTGGTTTATTTATCCAACTTTGCGCAAAAATCAAGACGATATAGTGAGACAATGGACTGCGGCATTTAATCGCATATTAGATAAGTGGGGCATCAATGGCATCTGACTCTCGCGCCTTAACGCTCAAACTTCTTGCTGACGTAGCAGACTATCAACGCAAACTAGCCGATTCCGAAAAAACAACAGACGGATTCAGCGGCAAGGTTCAGGAATTTGGTAAAAAGGCGGCTGCCGCTTTTGCCGTTGCTGGCGCTGCCGCAGCTGCCTATGCTGGCAAATTATTGATTGAAGGAGTGCGCGCCGCAATTGCGGATGAGGCGGCTCAGACACGGTTGGCTGCAGCACTGCGTAATGCGACTGATGCAACTGAAGCACAAATAAAAAGCACCGAAGATTACATAACAAAGACTTCAATTGCTTTTGGCGTAACTGATGAAGATTTACGGCCTTCGCTCCAACGTTTAGCAATTGCTACCCAGGACGTCACTAAAGCCCAGAACCTACAGAGGTTAGCGCTTGACGTTGCGGCTGGTTCTGGAAAGTCTTTGGAAACGGTTTCCAATGCGTTAGCGAGAGCATACGAAGGTAATACGACATCGCTTGGCCGTTTAGGTATTGGTTTATCAGCTGCTGAATTAAAAACGATGAGCTTCGATCAAGTGACTGAAAGCCTTGCTGCTACTTTCAAGGATCAAGCGTCAATTCAAGCTGATACTTTCCAAGGTAAATTAACGCGGTTGCAGATAGGTTTCGATGAAGCCAAAGAAGCACTTGGGTCGCGTTTAATACCGATATTGACTGACTTCCTCAATATTGTCACGGATAAAATCATTCCCGGCATACAATCATTATTGGCTAAATTCGAGCCTTTAACTACGGCGGTCAAAAACAATGAAAGCCAATTTAGAGCTCTATGGGATTTCCTAAGTAAATATATTATTCCAATTGTTACCGGAGCATTAAAACTAGCCTTCAGCGGATTCGTCAGCGGTCTGACTGCAGTTGTGAATGGCATTGCCAACGTTGTCAAATTCTTCCAAAACTTGTATGACGTAGCAAAAAAAGTCATAGACCTGTTAAAAAATAATCCTTTATCGAACCTTCTTGGTAAATTGAATCCATTTTCCAATTCTGGAACATCAAGTGGAGCAACGTTTTCAAATGTGTCATTTGACGGTAGTGATGCTCTAATTGCTAGTGGTGCTACCGATACCGGCACGACCAATGCAACGAGCGAACAGGGGAACATTTACACGGTTAATGGACGCCGAATTATTGTGCCGCCTTGGATACCCGATAGCGAAAAGCAAGCTTATGCTGAACGGTTGGATTCGTTAATTACTAAAAAAGAAGAAAACATTGCCCGAACCGACGAATTAAGAAAAATAATTGAAGGACGCAAATCTGGTTCGACGTCTAGCGATAGCGCCTCTAGTGTAACAATCAATGTGGGCGTAGCTGGCGATCCTGAAGCAACCGCTAGAACAATCAGAGAGATATTTACCGATTCTTTTAATCGCGGAACTGGCGGACTTGTAGGGGCCTTTTAATGTCTTTATGGACGCCCGAATATAACGTTATCATTGACGGCGTTGATCGATCCAACGTTGCTCTAACTGGACTTGTCATCCAATCGGGGCGAACTTCCATTTACAATCAACCGCAAGCCGGATATACGGCTATTCAATTGATTAATACTGAGAATGATAATTTCGAGATAAATGTCAATTCGGCCATAACAATCCAAGTCAAAGATTCATCGGGTGATTGGACAAATATTTTTGGCGGTAAGGTTTCGGATGTCACTTTGTCGGTGCATAGTCCAGGAAGCAGCGCCCTTGTCACTCGATACGACATATTGGCATTAGGTTCAATATCAAAACTGTATAAAGCCATTTGGAATAACTCTCTGGCGCAAGATGATGACGGTGATCAGATTTATACCATTTTAAGTGATTTGCTTCTTAACACTTGGAATGAAGTCCCAGCAGCCGAAACTTGGGCGACTTACAACGCAACCGAAACTTGGAATCAAGCTCAGGATATTGGCTTGGGTGAAATAGATAGACCCGGACAATATGAGATGGAACAAAGGGCGGCCGACCCAATTGATTTTTATACAATTGTCACACAAATAGCCAATTCAGCTCTTGGTTATATTTACGAGGACGCAAACGGCAACATTGGTTATGCTGACGCAGCGCATCGCCAAAGTTACCTCATTTCCAATGGTTATGTGGAACTCGATGCCAATGCCGCTTTTGGAGTGGGAATCAAGACGACAATCGCTCAAGGCAATGTGGTAAATAAATACGTTCTCAATTACGGCAATAACTTCAACAGTCAGGTGACGGCATTAGATCAGGCCTCTATCGACGAATTTGGCTTATATGGCAGCAATGTTTATTCCAGTATTCACGACGCCACAGATGCTCAAAGTGTGGCTGATCGTCAAATTCAATTGCGAGCCTATCCGCGACCTTTATTTGATTCCATTGTATTTCCTTTACAGAACACCGAACTTGATAGCGCCGACCGCGATGCCCTTCTCAATGTCTTTATGGGTCTGCCTATAAAAATTGTCAATTTGCCAGCAGTTATGGGCGGCGGCGAATTTACTGGTTACGTCGAAGGTTGGACATTCAGAGCTTCCGTCGGTGGTCTCAGTTTAGGCTTGACCGTCAGCCCAACAGAATTCTCGGCAGTCGCCCAAAGATGGAATCAAGTCAATGCGGCAGAAAGCTGGAATAGTGTGCTTAATACCCTAGAATGGCAGGACGCGATTGGAGTGATTAGTTAATGGCAACAACAACGAATTTCGGGTGGGAGACGCCCGATGACACCGACCTTGTAAAGGACGGCGCTTTAGCGATTAGAACGCTAGGCAGCGCGATAGATACCTCGCTTGTTGATCTCAAAGGTGGCACAACCGGACAGGTGCTATCCAAGACTTCCAATACCGATATGGACTTTACTTGGATTACCAACGCAGCTGGAATACCGGCCACAATCCTAGATGCTAAGGGAGATTTAATTGTTGCATCAGCAGCCGATACAGCTGCGAGATTGGCGGTTGGAACAAATGGGCAATATCTAAAAGCTGATAGCACGACCGCAACGGGTCTTGCTTGGGCGACATTTCCTTCGACTGGCAAAGTGCTTCAAGTCGTTCAAGGACAAACGACAACCTCTACAACAATTGCAACGACGACTTTGACAGATACAGGGATTACAGCAACTATTACACCATCAGCAACGTCATCAAAAATATTGGTTTTCGTTAATGGTCAATGTTTCTTTAACAGAGCTTCTGGTGGTGGAATTGGCATAGGTGCTAAATTATTAAGAGGCGCAACAACAATTGCCGATTATGCTGATTCAATGCTTAATTATATTCAAGTTACTGGGGCAACGTATGTTTCACACGCAGCAACAATGAATATTACCTACTTGGATTCACCTGCAACTACATCAGCCACCACTTATAAGCTACAGGCTAAAGTGAGCACCACTAGTAATAGCGGAACAAGCACTTGGCAAGAAGCTGCTGTTCCTTCGCAAATTGTTCTAATGGAAATAGGAGCGTAAAGTGGCTAAATCATCTGAAGTTCTAGCAATGTTAATTCCTAATGGTGGTTACGTTCAAAGGGGAGATGATTACGAGGGCATTGAATTTTTAGAATGTGATCCAATTAGCAAAGAAGCGTATGAAGCCGGTTTCGCTCAATACGATGCTTACAAAAAAGAACAAGAACAAATCAAACTTGAAGCAAAACAAATTGCAGAATTGAAACTTTCAAAATTAGGTTTAACGACTGAAGATTTGAAAGCTCTTGGATTATAAAATACAAATATAATGCCAAAATTGTGCAAAGCCGGTCAGCAATTAAGAGAACAAGTAGATGACTGTTATCCTGACAGATCGCGTCGTTCCGATGGGTGGATCGGCGATGCTCGTCACGCAGCGCGTAAGTCAGACCATAATCCTGATGGCGATGGCTGGGTATTCGCCCTCGACATTACAGCTGATCTCGGGGCGCACCCCGAAGAAGCCCACAATCTTGTTGATGAGATTCGTAAAGCAGCCAAGCGCGGAGAACGCCGAATCAAATATATTATTTACGATGGTCGCATTAGCTCTCCTATTCTCAATTGGAAGTGGCGAAAATACAAAGGAAGCAATCCGCACAAAACCCACTTTCACATCTCATTTACGCAACTGGGCAAAACAAATGGTTCATTTTTTAATATCCCGATGCTAGGAGGAAACAGCAATGAAGGAACTCAAACTGATGGCGGGAACGTGGGCGAAAACGTTCGTCGCGACGGCTCTCTCGACATACCTCTCAGTAGGACTTCAACCCGACTACATTCTCAATGCAGCACTTGTGAGTGTATTGCCTTCCGTGATTAACTGGCTTAACCCCAATTACGAGCGTTACGGCAAAGTTAAGTAATGGCAGCCTCCGACCTCGCCGCGACTATCGCCAGCGTTCTCGGATCAATCGGCTTACTTATCGCCGGACTGAGATACATCATCAAACTTGAAAACATTCCCATTGTGTCGCGCCTCGACAAGATGGAGTCTCAGTTAGAATTAGCCCTTTCAGCAAAGGTGGCTAGAAGTGGCAACAAGAAAACGCGTTAAGAAGCCAGTCAAGAAGGTGGCAAAACGTCGCAAAACGACGAAGGAGCCAATTCTTACAAAGCTGGATTTCTGGGCTATTGCTGCCAAAGAAGTCTATGACGCTTGCCGCAAAGCCGGAATGGACGAAGGCACAGCTCTGGCCTTTGCGATGGATAGAAGTTCTTATCCCGATTGGATTGTTGATCCAAGCGACCCAATAAAGAATCCGCTCGATGATTGGGAAGAGGACGACTAATTTACCTTCGCGAGGTGGAACTATTTGAGGCGCTTAAGTCGGTTTATCCGGACTTAACGCCAGTCTCACCGACCGACCGGCACGACGGCATTACCAGCGATTCTTATATTGAAATGAAGTGCCGCCGCACCCATTACCCGAACCTCTTGATTGAGAAGAAGAAGTGGGATTATCTGGCCGAAATAAGGGCTAGAACGGGTATCGTGACTGGGAAAC
>OGWK01000003.1_pt1 | contig 16263 bp, 10 predicted proteins | sample 1576011 | NCBI WGS metagenome assembly OGWK01 (sample SAMN07581539, study PRJEB24739) | freshwater metagenome | reverse complement strand
GGAGGCAAAAACGAAGAGCTTCTCAAGCAAAGCCTAATGCATGAGCTTCAGCATGTCATACAGATGAAGGAGGGATTTGATATGGGCTCGAGCCTTGAGAGCTCCATTGGCGTTCTGGAATGGGTTAAGAGCATGCGTGGAGGCTTTGTTAATGCGAATAAGATGGAGATGGAGAACTACGCTCCTAAATATATCTTTGCAGCAACCGGATGGTTCAGGGATTTTGCTGGCAACTGGGCATACGAGATCGATAATGGGGACATAAAGAACATGCCTAACGAGAACCCGATGCTGCTGTCGGATGTTCTTGATTATGAGGAGGTGTTCAAGATGTATCCTGATGCTGGAGATTTCAAGGTGATGATGAAGGAGTTGCCAGACCAATCTACCGCGCAGGTAAATTTATCTACAAAAGAAATAACCCTTAACGCAAATACTTTCGCTGGAGGCAAAAACGAAGAGCTTCTCAAGCAAAGCCTAATGCATGAGCTTCAGCATGTCATACAGATGAAGGAGGGATTTGATATGGGCTCGAGCCTTGAGAGCTCCATTGGCGTTCTGGAATGGGTTAGGGGCGCAATAACAAAGTTCAATGATGCAATAGCTGAAAACCGCGTGAAGATAAGCGACACTAACTTCGAAAGATACATGAACCGAATAAAGGTTGATGTGAAGAGTGTAGAGGCTATAAGCGAGATTATGAAACAGGAGCAGAGGCAGGAAGTGATACCATACTTCTTCGACTATGGCGAGATGGTAGCAAGATATAGTGAGGGCATTGTTAAGTCAAAGTCAGATAAAACTCCTATGTTCAGCATACTGCCAACAGAGCATCTGTTTGCATTGTCATCAAAGAGAATCATAAATATCCACGATGCCTTCATAAAAGGTACCGGAAAAATATCCCACGGCCCCGGCAAGAAACTTAATATCCCTACATTTGGATGGCAGGTTGATGGGGAGAATATACGTAAGGCTATTCAGAACGAGCGACTTGCAAGAGGTACGACCATGAAGGCCGCTGCTAATTACTTCTCTGGCGTAACAGAAACTCCGGAGGAGAAAGAGGCTCGCCTCCAGTTGCGTGACCAGATCATGCTTGAGATCATGGCCGCCAAGGATGCTTACGAACAAGCACAAGTTGAGGCAGCTCTTGCTCGTGAGTATGAGGGTAAGAAGAGGGATATAGAGGAGGCCTTCCGACTACAGGAAGCTGAGGAGAGAATAACAAAGCGACTGAATAGAAAGATCCGCTACGAGCAGGTAGTATCTGCATTCCGATTGCTCGGAGAACGCCAGGAGTTCGAGGCTAAGATAGCCACCTGGGAGGGAACTAAGTCAATGATAATCACTATAATAGAGGACTACAGGAAGCGTGGTGCGTTCCTTGGAAAGATAAACGCAAGGACCCTTTCTACGTTCTCTAAGATGATTCTCAACGCCAATACTGATAAGAGGCTGAACACGGCGTTGGCTTATCTCGATAAGGCTCTTGAGGACAAGAGGTACGATGAGCTTGTCGCGGCGATCAGAAGCCGTAAGGACATGATTGCTACCATGATGAAGAACGATAAGAATCCGTTCGGAAACATGTACGACAGTGTTGTTGAGCTTATTTCGTATGATGAGTCTAAGTTGTTCGATGCCAATGCGATAAACAACTTCGAAGGCATGGAGGTGTATCTGAATATGCTTGACTCCATAGCCAACAAGAACATGCCTGACTTCAAGGCATACACCAGCGAATACTACATCATAAAAGACATGATGGAGCGTGCGATAGATAATGATATCACTGATGCTGTATTCGATGAGATCAAGACGTATGATCAAATGAATGCCGCTATTGACAATATCACCTCGATGGAGATAAACAGTGCGGAGGATTTCATTGTATTCAGAAAGCTTGCTTACACATTGAATAGGAAGGTTGAAGACCTATTCATGAATGGATTCATATCCCAAGAACAATATGATGAAACAACGATAGCTCTTAGCAGAAAGTCAAGGAGCGAGAAGATTGAGCAGCCGGAGATCCGACAGAAGGTAGAGGAGTTTGAGGCAATGGAGTTTGATGCGGCTAAGAGAATGATCAATAATATTGACACAAGCACGCTGTCAGGGTTCAATCTTAAATACTTCAACAAACTGAAGCTGATGGTAAACAAACCGTCGGCCCTGTCAGACTTCAGGAAGATAGGAACAGATGGTATAATTCTTCTTTCCAAAATAGCTGAACAGCTTGGCGTTGGGTTTGTTTCGCCTAAGATGTTCAAGATAATAAGCGACGTGAATGTTCAGGTATCTGCAGACACAATGGCTGCTGATGTTAGCAACGCTGTGGCAGAAAGCTTGAAGCCTGGGTTCATGAAGCGTCGGATCCCTGATGATGTTATGAAGATAATATCTAAGATTCAGGGTCTGCCAAAACAGGTAGTAGACCAGGCGCTTTCACTTGGCAAGAGTAAGACATACTATAACAATATAGTATATGAACTCAACAAGGCATTCACGAACATAAGGATCAAGAACAAAGAGCTTGGTTCAATGATGAATACTAAGATGCGTAAGTATCTTGTTGGCCCATCTTGGTTTAGCTCAATGCCTAAGATAGAAAGATATAGGGTTGGCCTTCTGATGAAACAACTTGATTATCAATCAAATATAGTTGACTTCGAAGCAGGCGATAGGCCGAAAGATGTTACAAGGCATCTCCTTAGCGATGATTTCCAGAGGGCATTGTTATCTAACCCGAATGAATATGCGGCCATAAAGAAGGCATATGAATCATTCCCTAAAAAAGAGAATGGAGATATTGATGTCGAAGAGGCAATTAAAAAATTATCTGGCAGGGAGAAAGCTCTGTTCGATGCGATACGAAACCTGTTCGATGAACACCTTCATCCTATGATGCAGGAGACTAACGCGAGAAGGGGTGAGCTTGTTGAGAATCAGAATAATTATTACCGTCGTTATTCTCAAGGTATAAAGCAAAGTTCGTTTGACGAGGATATGACCCCAGCATCCATAGTATCTAATATGGAAACATATAGAATACGTTCGGGATCTACCAAGTCGAGGATTAGTGATGGATTGTATTGGACGGTAGTTGATCCAGAGGCTGTAGTCTTCCGTGCCATTAACGAAATGTCGACGGACTACTACCTTAGTGAGGCTGTTCCAAACGCTATGTCAACCCTTAAATATGCAAACTCAAGGGTTGATGGAAAGGCGAAGTATATCATAACGGCACTGCAGCAATTAACCCGTAACACGCTTGTAACTGAACTTACGGTAAATAGGGACGCATATACGTTTGATATATTTTCTTACGCAAACAGTACGGCGAGGAATCTTTTGCTATCAAGTCCTACCCGATTCTTTACCGAAATGATACCGTCTCTTGCTAAGGGTTTCATCTCTCAAGCTAATACGGACAACTTCGAAGTAGCGTTTGAAAAGTTTAAGAAGAAGGAAGGACACTTGTACAAGAAACTATACTATGACATGTCTCTTCCATTCAAGGACAACATTGGAAGATACTCTCTCGAGGGGGGATCTTCAGGGCGTGAGTCTGTCCTCGCTGCCTCTGCTGATGCTGTATCAACAATGTCAGATGCGCTATTCTCTAAGTTTGTTTTCAAAACAGAGTTTGAGACAGAATTCTTTAGGGTTGTAGGGCAAGAGTTTGACATAAAGAAATATAATGAAGATGCGGTTTACGCTCAGAACTTGTTAGACTCTGGTGTAATGGACCAGGTTGCAAAGGTGGCTATGTATAACACAGAGAGAATAGCCGGTCCGCTGTCGCAGTTTTCAGTTCCTACAAAAATGTTGTGGGTTGATAGAACAAGCAAGATAGCCAAGATACTTGGGTTCATGCAATCTTACAATGCCTTTGAACAGAAGATGTTCATAAATAATATCCGTGATGCTATAAGCGGAGAGAATGAAGGAAGATTGGATGCGGCAAGAATGTCTGCTGGAATTATTGCAGGAGGCATGTCATATGCAATGATTGGATATTTTATCAATCAGCTTTACAAAGAGATGGGAGGAGATGATGAGGAGGATATGAGCGAAGAGGTAAAACAGGCGTGGCAGTCTACTGTTGACAAGCAGTCGGCAATGAACATGTTTATAAAGTCATGCATAAACACTCTTACCGGGGCGTATGGCCAGTTGTCTTCTATCGGTGCCAACTTCCTTGCTGGTATCATCGATACCATGATAAAGAAGGGACATAAGCTTGACAAGCAGGACCAGGAAAAATACAAGAAGATCAAGGACGCTATAAATGAATGGTTCTACTTTAAGCCAATAGACTTCAGTAGCTATAGCAGGACGTCACTCGAAGATGGCCTTTCGGTCATGACCCTGTTTGGTCTGTATGTAACCCCTGCGTCGGATATGTTGGTAGATGCATATACGATCTACGCAAAAAAGAAGAGGAATGAGGAGCTTACGGATGAGGAGAAACTATGGGATAATATAAGGGTAGGCGCTCATGCTATTGCAAATTTCGCCGGTCTTCAGTACCCTGGCATGGCCATGGTTCACAAGCTTCTGAAGAGCGAGGCTCGTAAGGACGGTGAAAAGATCAAGAAGGAGGTTAATAGCAAGAAGGATCTCGAGAAGGCTATAAAGACAATGACTGGTAGCCGATATCAAAGGAGGCCAACCAAAGCTGAAAGAGAAGAGTCTGAGATACAAGATATTATACCAGAAGGTCTTCAGAAATATGAGTAATAATGATTGAATTTTAACACAAAAAACCTTAAATTTGCATCATGCCACTCTCAATAAAACTCCGCTACGAACTCGTTAATGGCAACAAAATCCTTGTTTTTGACGATACTGGTGTTTATAACCTAAACAACAACCCAGGCGGGTGGGGTGGATCCAACCCCTCATTGTCAAGTGCTACGGCTTTTTCATTAGTAGTAAAACGCCCAGATGAGACAACGTTTGAAGTTTCAAGTAGCGCCTCTATGCAGAAGACGTTTGCAATGTATAATACACTGCCAAATGTTTCCGGCGTTTATTACACAATTCTGGCCACTGATCTTGGGCTTCCTGTTGGAAGCACAATACCTGACGGGGAGTATGAGTTCAATGCCACTGTGACGGTGTCTTCCGTCGCGTATACATATAATGTCAGGAAGGTGTTCTATTACAATTCCTTCAAGTGCAAGGAAGACAAGAAGCGTAAGATAGACATATCTTGTCCTGATAATTGCCGTGGAGATCTTGAGGATGTTCTTATAATGGAACTCGGTTTTGACGGTATTGACTATAACGTTGAGGCTGGTGACACCAAGTCGGCGGTTAAGATTCTGAAAACCATCGACGGCATGTGTTGCGAGTGTGGTTGTAACTGATCAATAAACTGTAATGATCTTATCGCAATCAGATTTCACATCTAAAGTTGCTGACGTATCAAAGGCTGCAGGCCTTGATATAGCATCGGCTTTTGATCTATATAAGGCTGGCAGAAGTGTTGATATGAAAAGCCTTATGGCTAAGAACACTAAGCTGAAGTCTGTAAGAAACTGGTACGATACGTCTGTTTTATTTTCTATTGGGAATGGAACAGGTGCCCTTGCATATATCAATAATTTTTCTGGGTACTACGATTCGCAGATAGGCATATCCATATCTATGATCAATGCGGCGGGGGCGCCTCAGACTTATAATATAAGCAACTCGTTCATTAAGCCGTCTTACCAAATAACACAAATACAGATTAGCCAAACGGCTATTTACTATGAGACAGCAACAACTCCTGTATACCAACCTGGCGATGTTGTTACCATAACCGGACCTGGAACGTCATTTGGTTTCGATATTAGTGAGGCAATAGGCGTAAAGACGGTTTTAGCTGTTTATCCTAATTCATTCTCTGTTGTACATTCGTCTGCAACAAACTTAGCAGTATCAACAAATAACACTTACTCATCACACACTGTCGCTTATGACTCTTTGATGTCAAGCATTGAAGGGTTGTTTGACAGTCTTGGATATAATTCATACCAAAGTATAACAACAGGTCTGAGTAAAACAGGCTTAGCTGCTACGTTAACGCAAGGGTTAAAAACAGTTTCACTAACAACAGGTGATACATCACAGCTTCTGCCTGGTAATACAATACAGTATGTTTCAGGGGCTGGGGCGTTTGGCGCATCTGCTACAATAGCATCTATTGAATCAAGCAGTAGCTTCACTGTCAATGTCACACATGCAACATCTGGAAACGTTACGTTCAATGTTACCAATGTGACTAACGGAACCATTGTACTACGTTCATCAAAGACTGGCGCCTGTTATTACAATTACTTTACTCCTGTTATAACCATAACAAACAATACCCCTCCTACAGCTTTTAGAACATACACTAACCCTACGCTGTTATCTCAGCTTGGGTTCTATGGTGGAGTTTGTTCCGACCTGGCTGGGGCATTCCATGAATCAACAGCTCTGACAGGAGATCAGGCTGAAGCAATGTTGAATGAGCTAAGATCAAGCTACAATGTCTGAATACTTTCGACTCCTACGGGATGATATAAGACTATTTGCTAAAGGAGATGTCGGCGTTGAGCGTGACGATCTTTTAAGATATCTTCAGGCTCTTGATGACGCTATAGATAACGGTCAGATAGGCGGAGGTGGAGACATATCATTATATTCCGGATCAAGCCAGACCCCTATAACCACATCCCTCGCATCATTAAGATTTCAGGGGTCAGCTGTAAGTATAACCAACTCTGGTGATAATGTAACAATAGATATAACAGGCGGCACTGGCGGCGGTGATATGTCCAAGTCTGTATATGACGTAGACAATGACCTCGTTGTAGACTCTGCCGAGAAAGTCCTTGTGACCGTAAAAAACGATACAGGTGCTATACTTTATAAAGGCACTATTGTATACATAGAGGAGACCAACACAAGCGCAACTCACCCAAGTGTACAAAAAGCTTCAGCACAGACAGAGGCTCTTTCATCTAAAACTGTTGGCGCAGTTGCCCAGGATATTACTGCAGGCGCAACAGGAAAGATAATACTTAGTGGCGAACTTCATGGTGACGCCACAACTGGAGCACTTGATACATCTGGAATAAATACTGGATCAAAGCTGTGGCTATCTACAACACCAGGGCTTGTAACAACTACAAGGCCCACATACCCAAACCATCCTGTATTTATAGGGCACGTATCAAGATCACAGAACGTTAATGGTAGGATCCTGTATTCCATAATAAATGGTTTTGAGATAGAGGAGTTACATGATGTAAGCATAACAACACCGTCTGTAGGGCAAGTTATCGCATACACTACTACCAATGGAAACCATTGGGAGAATAAGTCGATAGAATCAATACTCGGATACACACCGGCAACGGCGCAGAACATAACCGCTGCGACAAAAACAAAGATTACATACAATTCCCAAGGTGTAATAACTTCTGGGGAGGATGCTACCACGGCTGATATAGCATCATCTACAGACAAGAGATATGTAACCGATCTTGGTCAAACTGCAGTTGGGGTCATTGTTGGTTCATCCACCGCTGGTCAGGTATTAAAGTCAAGCGGAAACGGGGCTGTAACATGGGGAGCCGACTTAGACACTACATACTCTATATCATCGGGATCCGCAACAAATGGCGCCCAGGTTATCCTTACACCAAGCGCAGGTGCTAACGCGGCTATTAACATAATAGGGTCTGGGTCTACGTCTGTAACTTCAAGCAATGCTTCGACGATAACAATATCATCAACTGATGTAAAGCCATCATCATTTGCTTGGGTAAACGGGGATCAGTCGGGGCCTACTGGCACGCTTACACTGTCTGATAATACAACTGTTGGATACGCAAGCATACCATCTGCAGGTCAGAACACTTCTGGTGTTGTATTCGCTGGTGTGCTTGGACCAAATACGAAGACCGCTACAGGTTTTACTATAAGCGGTAATGATGTAACATTTAACTTTGCAACATGGCATGGGTTCTCCCCTAATGATGTTGTGAACGTAGCTTCATTTACAGCCTCTTCCATAAACCAGCAGAACCTAACTGTTGTTTCCGTACCTACCGGATCATCATCTACTCAAGGAAGCCCATCTTCTCTTGTAATAACATATCCATCAACACCTACTGGTTCTACATCTACTGGTACTATTTCTGGTGCTATAATACAGGAGTTTTCTGGTAAGAAAAGATTTACGTCTGATGTTGATATTCTGTACTTGTCACAGACGCCAACTTACCCGTCCCCCAAGTTAACAGTAAATACAATACAAGGAAGTAGCCCCACCGCAACGGTAAGCCTATTTGATAACATAAGCCAAACCAATGGCGTTATTGAATTGGCGAAGAGCCTTGGTGCGGCTAAATTAAATATAGCTACTGGAACCTCATCCAGCCCTTCAGAAATAAACATAGGCCACACTAATTCCATAACAACGATTAGTGGCAATTTTATTGTAAGCGGAACACAGACCACAATCAACTCAACAGCTGTATCTGTAACCGACAAGAACATAGAACTTGGAAATGTTGTACAGGTAACTGGTATAGTTTTAACCACAACCTCTGGTAGCACTACTGTTTCATTGAACGCTACAAATACGTCTGCCATGATTGCTGGGCAGACCGTAGTACAAACATCTCCTGCAAGTCCATCCTATATACCAGCCAGCACTGTAGTTAGCAGTATAATTAACTCGACTCACTTTATAATAAGTAATGCTGCAACAGGCACAAGCTCAAGCGTAACTGTTACAATAGGTGGAGCTACGGCTCAAACTGCCAATCAAGGAGGAATAATACTTATTGGGGGTGCTGCTTCAGGAGCAAGGCCTGGACCAAATGACAAGTCAATACTTTGGAACAGCACAAGCACAGCGTGGGATATATCTGATAGCATAAACATTCCTACAGGAGAGGCTTATCAGATAAACGGAACCAATGTACTAACTGCAAACTCCGTTTTAGGGGCCACAATAGGAGGATCTTCTACTGGAGACCTTGTAACGGTTGGAGGAACTCAGACGTTAAGTAACAAATCCATATCTGGAGTAACGGCGGGACATGTGTTTATTGCTGGAACCGGAGGGCTTATATCATCTGAGTCGGCCCTTAGTCAGTCAAGAGGTGGTACCGGATATTCTACTTATGCTAAGGGTGATATCTTATATTCTGATGCGGTAAACTCTCTGGCGAAGTTAGCAATAGGCACAACAGTTGGTCATGTGCTAACTGTAGACTCTACCGGAGTCCCCGCATGGAAGCAGTCCCCATCAGGATTCACCAACCCAATGAATACCGCTGGTGATATTATATACGGCGGAAGTGGAGGGGCGGCAAACAGACTTCCAGGATCATTGGTAGATGGATATGTATTGACATATGACCTAACCAATACAGCTCCTAAGTGGGCGTTAATCCCTTCTGGGTTTACTAACCCAATGAATACAAAGGGGGATATAATATATGGAGGGACGAGCGGAGCTGCTCAGAGACTACCAGGGTCAGCAACTGATAATTATGTACTGACATATGATCTAACTGCTGGAGCCCCGAAGTGGGCTGCGACTCAAGGGCTGACAAACCCTATGAATACGCAGTATGATTTGATAATAGGAGGCTTGTCAGGAACTCCAACAAGACTACCTAAGGGGACAAACGGTCAGATACTTACTGTTGTAAGCGGGGCGGTTCAGTGGGAAAGTCTTGATAGTGATCTTTCTGCTATAGCTGGAATCACAACAACTGATGGATTCTTAAAGAAGACAACAGCAGGAGCAACTGTTACCTGGTCGTTAGAGACAGATGTATTAAGTTCAACATCGAACCTTAATGCAAGCAAGATAACATCTGGAACAATAGGGGCGTCCTATCTACCAAGCCTGTATATAGGTAGCACAGCAGTAAGCTCAACTGCTCAGACTCAGACAGCATTAACGGGTATAAATAACGTAGCTTTTTATGTTGGAGTAAACAACTCTACCTTGCTTTATGCATCGACTACTGCAGCTACAAACACTTCTGTTATAATCCCCACGCCAAGTACAAACAACAGCGTATTAACGCTTGCTTCTACTTCTGATATAAGCAACGCTGCTATAACAATAAATACGTCAAATGGATTGCTTGTAGGTACGTCGGCAAACCCATCTAATACCTCAGCTTCATTTAATCTTAACCAGGGCACATCCTCTACGCTTTATATAAACACAAATGCCAACTCGTCAAACGGAGGATCTACAATTGTTCTAAGGGACTCTACAGGAAACTTTGCAGCAAACACAATAACAGCGAACATAACTGGAAATTTAACCGGGAACGTAACAGGTAACGTAACAGGTAACGTATCCGGGTCAGCTGGTAGTGTTACAAGTTCTTTAATAATAACAGCAAATTCAGGAACTTTAGAAAATTCGAGTCAATATACATTCAATGGGTCATCAGCAAAGACAATAAATTTTGTAGGAAGCGGTAACACGACCGTGACTGGTTCTTCAAATACAATTACAATATCATCTACCGGAGGGTCTGGACCTACAGTAAGTTCGTCCGTAACAGCTGGAACAGATGTCCTTGGAAACGTAACCCTTACAAGCGATATAAACTACATAACAGGAGTAGCTGGCGGAACAACCGCATGGTCTGTAACACTTCAAGATGCTACTTCTCTTACCGCTGGGAAGGTAGTCAAAATTGTAAATAGAACTGCTGAATTTATAAATGTGTATCCTGGATCAGCTGCTCAGATAATTGACGGACAAACAGCTGGATTAAAATTCCTGGGAAGTATTCCTCCTAACTATGAAATAGAATTTACGCTTATAACAGCAGGCGCTTCTGGTGCGTGGAGAAGTAATTATTATTCTGCGTCTGGCCTTATGGGGTCTGTTCAGAAATCATTAACTACGGCCAATATAGCAAACCCTGCTACGGCCCCTACATATCCTGCAGTAGCATATCAAAGTGCAGCGAATACTACTTCATTCCTAAACGTTGGTTCTGTAAACCAGGTTCTTACGGTTACCGGTACTAATACATTAGGCTGGACAAATCCTTCTGGTGGAGGAGGTGGAACGTCACTTTCTTCCAATACATCATTCACTGCTGGTACAAATGCTCAAGGGCAAGGTGTTTTATCGTCTAATACGATACACATTGTTACGGCAACAACGCAGTCGACAACGTCTGCATATTCTGGAGTTACTCTTCCGACACCTTCAGCTGGGACACAGGTCGTAGTTGTAAATAATTTGTTTACGGACAACTTGCCAGCAAGGACAATAAAGATATATCCGGCAAGTGGACATACAATAGGGGAGCTGTCGGCAAACAGTCCGGTATCAATACCCCCAGGTCAGTCTGTTAGTTTTTATGGAGTAAGCTCTTCGGCATGGACTTCGTCTTCTTTATTAAACAATGATAATAAGCCAGTCCCATATCACTATGTCCCTCAGCAGTCTGGCGTCTGGCTTACAGGCGGAGCTGTTATGGGTACTTCAGGCGGGACAGCTACAGCAACAGCAAACGCAGCTGCCAACATTTACAAGGTTGGAGTTTTTGTTACATTCCCAAGAAGAATTCAGATAAGCCAGATATCGTTTGGGCAAGTTTCATGCGCTGCAACATCATATACATTAGCATGTGGATTATATGAAGTAAATGAAGATGGTCTTGATGGAAATCTTGTAGCCAATTCTTCAAAACTCGGAATACCATCAGCCGGAGTTGCTGCAAATACCGTTTCTATAATTACATTTAGCCCAACTATAACAGTATACCCAAATAAATTATACTTATTTGCATTGATGACGAATACAAAACCATCATCAGGTAATGCTCTCGGACCATCGTTTGGTACGAGAGCGCACTGCGATTCACTATATGGATGGGCTCAACCAACAGGTGTAACATATCCAACAAACTGGAGTAATGGCCTACGTGAGGTTACAACACAAGCTACTGTAACAACAACTGGATTTGCTACTGTTCCAAGCACTGTTTCTGGCATATCATCTACGTTCATGAAAGCACAAACCCCATTCCCAATAAACGTTTGCTTTAAGACTGCATAATATGGGCAAGATAAATATAATAGAATACGACGCAAGCGGCAATATAGTATCGACAACTAATAATGTCGACGACCCATTTAATTCGTATGTAACGCCAAACCTATATAACGAGAACGGTACGCTTGCTGGTAACAGAACCGTAAATCTCGCTAAGAACAGCCTGACATTCCAGGGTGATCAGAACAATGTTATCATAAACGGAGATGGGTCATTATCTGTTAACGACACAACGCAGAGTTTAATAGACATAGTTGTTGATGAGGGGTTTGATGACAACTCTAAGTGGACTATAAACAATACGTATCCTGGAACGAACTCAGGAACTGTAACTGCTGGAGAGCTTCAGCTTATAGCTGATAATACTGCTGGATATAATGAATGGAGGATTACTAATGCGGGAGTATATCCAGCAGACGCAAGAATAATGGAGCTTGAGTGGGAGCTTGAGATGGCGCTTGTTGATGGATCTGCGCCTCAACAGATAGATGTGTATGTTTCAGATAAGTCTGGTACATACTACTTGCTTCAGGCTGACGTACAGGACAGCGGAATGTATAGCGGTACACTTACACTTACAGAGCAATCACTGGTGTCGGCATCTCCGATACTGAAGGTGTACATGTCTAATGTGCAAACATCTTCCAATAAGGTTTTCATAACCAAGTTCGCTTTAAGATTAAAACAACCGGCTATAGCTGTAAAAAACCTTCAGGGGGATAGCATAGTAGCGGCGCAGAAAATATCAATAGCCCCTACAACAAACCTGCTATCAACATCTACATCTGAATTCGGCAGATTGTTTGTTAACTCTTCTAATAAAAAATTGTACTATAGGCCAGCCAACTCATCAACTGATTACAATCTTATGGCTGGTGATGAGCTATCCGTAACAACAACTGGAACTGGTGGCGCGGCAACATTATCATCAGGGGTATTAAACGTACCTCAGTACCAGGAACAGATAACACTAACGACAACCGGAACCAGTGGCGCAGCAACATTTTCTTCAGGGGTATTAAATATACCAAACTACGCAGGAGGAAGCGCCACTGCGATAGATATACAAACAGCATATTCAAACTTAGGAAGTTCGATAAAGGGGTACGGCGTATCATATCCTGATGCAAAGGCAAACACAACAGCCTTCCCAGCGTCTCAGACGGCTTTTTTTGTTGCATATCATTTGCCAAATGCTCAGACAATAACAGGCGTAAGATGGCTTCAAACAACCAACGGAAACTACACGGCAAGTAATTACAATGGAGTTGGATTATACTCTTATTCCGGTGGAACGCTTACGCGAGTAGCTCAGTCTACCAATGACGGTACAATATGGCAGCCAGGATCTGTTGGCTGGAAATCTAAAGCATTCTCGGCAACCTACTCCGCGTCAGCCGGGACATATTTCGTAGCAATGCTTTATTCAAGTTCAGCTGTCACTACAGGGCCTGTTATATCATTTGCACAGGGAGCTTCGTATGCGCAGTGGGGGCAGCATGATTTTACAAATAGCGCAAGGCTGGTTGCAACTATTACAACACAGACAGCTTTGAGCACATCTTATGCATCGAGCTCATTATCAAATAGTGTAAGCATACCATTACTATTATTATACTAACATGAACTACATATCAATTAAACCGATTCAATTCGGAGAGTTACAAGAAAAAACAGCCAACGGTATTACATGGACTGTTGGTAGCATACAGCGAAACGCAAGCGATGCTGTAGCTTATTGCGGGTTAATATACGTCCATCCAGACGGAAGTAGCGAGCAGGTGGCTACATTTAATGTGCCAATAGATAACGCCCATCTGCAAATGTGGGGGGCCGACGATAGTATTATCGACGAGGTTGTCATGGCATATTCTCCGTTATTCCAATATCCTGATGCTTGACATTAAAAAAATAATAAGTATATTGCGCGATAATTATTGTATAACCAATTAAATAACCCAAAAAAATGAAAATTGAATTGACAAAAGAAGCAGCTAAAGAAATGAAACGCTTGCTGTACGTTTCAGCTATGAACGAGTGTAGCAAAATGAACTCAACTGGGCTTTCCAATGTATTGTATCTTGTAAAATTGGTGGAAGACGCCGAGGCTGAAGAACAAAACCAGTCGGAAGATACATCTGAAGAGGCCCAATAAACTCATCTAATGTGGATATCAACGCTTTACACGAGTACGCAGTCATTGGTCTACTTGGCATTATTGGTTATTTCCTCCGTGGAATTATGTCGTCTTTCAAGCGCCTTGAAACGGACTTCTCAAAATTTAGGGAAGAATATGCGGGACACAGGGCAGAGTTTAGCGACACGCAAAGACGCCTTGACAGAATCGAAAAGCGGCTCGACGAACAGTCAGACGATATCCGAAACCTGATGATCGGGAAATGAAGTACACTTCTTGGGAGAAGATGATGCTGATAAAGCGTGGCCCGAGAGTTGTGATTGTAAAAAAAAGAGTTACCTTTGTACCGAACCAAAACCCAAAAAGCATGTTTAACATTAAATTACCCAAGGTTACCGTAGCATCTCTGCTCGGATTGATTATCTCCGTTCTGTCTTTGAACGGAAACGTTATCGGATTGAACGAATACGCAATGGCCGCGATCATCTTTGGTCTGACCAGTGCTGTATCATGGTTCTTCCCGAGTGACGCAATCGTTGATTCGAAGCTTCGTCCTACGATCACGGTTGTTAACATCACTTCGTTTTTGCTGGCAATGGCAGGTTATTTCCTGGACAAGCCGGTAGTGGCAGAGGATGGAACTGTATCCTATGTGGTGCCTGTTGCCCTGCTTCAGATGATTGTTACCGCCGGTAACATTATCCTCCGCACGGCGCAGACCAAAGAAGCAAATAGCTGATTGTTTGTTGTTTATTTTGGTTAAAAGGGCGGGGTAATACCCGCCTTTTTGTTAATTATTTTATGGGTCACTGTTGTTTTGTTTGTTAAAAATGACGAGATTTGCTGAATGGAAGGAAATAAACCATTTACAAAAGACGAGGTAGCCTCTCTGCCAAATAACTGGTTTACCCCAAGCGGGGTATATCAAAACCGAAAGCAGCGTAGGGCTATGGACAAGCCACTTAGACGTTCAAAATATAATAACCTTGTAAAACAATGGCAATTCGAAAGAGACAAAAACGGAAAGGCAAAGTGGATACCACACTTCGGCCAGAGAATTATGCCCTCACGCTCATTTACTCCTTCGGTGATACCGCCTACGTCGGATCCACAAACATGATCCGTGAAGGTGAAACATTCACATCAGAGGATTCTCATCCCGATATGTGGATAACAAGCACAGAACCGGCTATGAACTGGACAGAGACACGCACCCGAGAAATACTATGACAGAAGCTGTAAAATACCAGAAGCTGATAAAGAAGTATGGCGACCCGATGAAGTACACACGGGCGTTCGAATCACAGCATATGGTACTTTGGCCGATCCCGATGTGGATTGATACTCACATCCCTGCGCTACCTAATAAGATATATATCAATAAGGATATCGTAGGAGTGTTTGAAGAGACCATGAACTCATTGATAGCCACAAGCGTATACAAGGAGATTACCACGTTCGACGGGATGTTTAACGTAAGATATATACGTGGGTCAAAGACAAAGCTGTCTATACATTCATGGGGGTTAGCTGTTGATTTCAACGCAGCACACAACCCGCTTGGCCACACCAAAGAAATGTGTAGGGCAAAAGGTTTGACTCCGTTCACTGATGACTTTGATAATGTATTCAGAAACCTCGGATGGACATGCGGGTCTGGGTTCTCCCGTGCCGATGGCATGCACTTCGAATATACCAAACACTTATGAAACAAGAAGTATTGAAAAGCATGTGTGAAGAATACCAGCGTAGATTCACACAGCAACTGCATGACATGGATCTGCTTGAAGATATGGAACGTCTTACATATAGGACCGCCCCATATATGTCAGAGATGAATATGGTACGCACAAAGATTGAAATAGGTAGCCGCTCATTGCGAGACCTTGACCGAGCCATCTTGGCGTTAGCATTTGAAGAAGATGAATATACTGACACAGAGAGAAAGAGTGAGAGTGTGTCAATTATACAGTGTAAGAAAGAGATAGATAGACAGAACATTATCGTGACTGGGAAACAGATCGGA
>OGWK01000002.1_pt1 | contig 16502 bp, 24 predicted proteins | sample 1576011 | NCBI WGS metagenome assembly OGWK01 (sample SAMN07581539, study PRJEB24739) | freshwater metagenome | reverse complement strand
GAGATAGAGACATCAGATAACTAAGCTGCTAACTCATTGGTGAGGGTAGCAGTTACCCAATGTGAGTCTCAATGAGTTAGCAGCTTAGTTATCTGATGTCTCTATCTCGCTCTAAGTCGTAAATTGCTTTGTCTATTCCATATCTCGCAATTAGGCGATCGCACGTTGCTTTATTCCCTCCTACCATAGATAGCAATTTTCTATACTTGGCTTGGTAAGAGCTTCTAGAGTTGTTTTTGTTTTGGCTTACAGATTGTTTTGGGCGCAACATTACCCATAAACCAACAATCATCATGCAAGCAAAAAATATTTCCATAAGTACCCGCTACTTAGAAATAACTATCGTCCTGCGCTCTCAGCGATCGCCACACTTAAGCGGCTGGTTTACTCTCATCATTTGTGGCTAGCAAGAAATATAGATAAGCCCTAGCTTTTTGGGGTAACGCACTCACAATATGCTCCCATGTCAAGAGGTTTAGCCCTGCTTTGCCAGATTTAAAGCGGCTAAATTGCGCCTCGTCAATATCAGCTTTTTGGGCAATCTCAGAGGACTTGATGCCAAATTTTTCTATGACCTCAGTAAGCGCATCTCTGTGATTCATATTTTTGGTATAGAGCGTTACTCAATCATCTAATAGGTTGTAGATTTTTACAATGTTGATTTTTACAACAAAAGTCATATATTGTAGATCTGTCCTAGAAATTGTAAAAATTTACATGACTATTGAAGAATTTTTAAATACTCCAATTGCTGATTTAGCAAAGAGGTCAGGGATAGCCAAAGAAAATCTGAGTAGATATTTCAGGGGCAAGGCTTTAACAGAGAATACCTTGAACAGATTGTCTTTAGCCTTAGACATGCCTAGTTATAGGGTTTTAGAGGCGATTATCATTAGGAGAAAAAATAGTTGTATAAATCTACAACCTTGTGCTAATTTGAAAGAGTTGTAAGAATATACAACTCTTCACCAATAACTAATCACTAAACCCATGCCATCTCACAACCCCGCAGGCTACTACCTGCTGATGCCTGAACAATTCGAGACAGAGATAGAAGCCTTAGACATTTCTGAGCTAGCAAATGTACTTTTTGACATCTCTGAGCTTGTCGATGAAGTTTTAGACGGCAATGAATTTGAATTTCAGACCGTTTATGGATCGGAACAGTTTGACATCTGGGTTAACAACCTGCAAGTTGATGCCCTCATCAACCTCATCCGATGGCTAGCCGAGCGTATGGCTTCGCTCTACACCAAAGAGTCCCGCAATGCCTAAACCAAACCCCACAGAAATTAACTTTTTTGTCTACAAACTTAGAAACAGTCACTGCTTTGTCTTTCCTAAAGGCATAAACAGAGAATTTATCCTCGATACCCTCGAAGCCTATTGCAAAGCTAAGAAGTTTAGCCGCGCCAGAACTTACGAAGCGATTGGATCAGTACTAAACGACAACTGCTTCCAAGAGAAATGGATCGAGTCCACTCAGCAATTTATCAACGTTGCTATTGATGCGATCGAAGTCGAGTTTTAAACCAATCACCAATCACCAAACCTATGACATTTCCCAACCCCGCAGGCTACTACCTCCCAATGCCCGAACAATTCGAGCGAGAAGTAGAATCCTTACCCTTACAGAAATTGCAACGACTAAACCTTGATGTTTCAGAGTCAATTTCTTGCCTTTTCGAACTCGAAGAAGACCAAACCTCTGAGGGGTTCACCTTTTACTTTTACGGAGTCAGCAGAGATTTTGATTTTTGGGCAAGCAGTTTGCCTATCGGTAAGCTTATCGACTTGCAACGCTGGATAACAGAGCTTATGGCGGCAATCCATCTCAAAGAGTCCTAATCAAAGGCTTTATCACCCACTGCCCAACCGACGGATTACTCTCCACCAAAATTTGGGCGCAAACCGTCGAATTTATCCAAGAAATCAAGGAGTCAAACCATGTCCAAGCCCCAAGCACCCCGCCCTTTACCTCGCGACGTAGTAGAAGAAATCCTCACCCTGTCCACAGCCTCAAAAGCAATGCTCATGCTCGAATTAACCGATGAGGTTAACGAAAGGCTGCCCGAATTCCCCGCCCTCAATCTCAGTGCTACAAGCACCCAATGGCTAAAGGCTCTCAGCATCGTTGAAAGCCTTCAACTAATTCAATCCCTCTCTCAATCAATGCTTCTTGATATCACCTAATGAACAAGCTATTTCTCATCCCCATCCTCTTTTTAGCCTACTGCTTACCCGTCCATTCCTACAGCCAAGATCCTCGCTCTTGTGCTGATCCTCGTACCCAATATTCAAGTAATCCACCATGCTCCAAACTGACAACGAAGCCCTAATGCAAACCCTAGACAACCTCCAAAAAATCAACGAATTGGAGGAGAAAATCAAAACTCTTGAAAAGCAACACGCTAAGGCTTTACAACAAGCCCAAGCAACTCATATCAACGCTTTCAATCAATTTAAAGCCGATGTAATTGTAACGCTGAAAGCATTGGAGCTTGTAGCGATCGCCTCGCAACGGCACGGAAAGATCGAGCTATCCCATGCCATACGAGATGAACGCCTCAAGCATTTACAGTCCATCATCAAAAACGCCTTGCTTGATTTTGGCGATCGCCGAATTTCCTACGGCTATGACGACGATTTTTAGCTATGCCTAAATACCGTCTTGATGAGCCGCTTCGCCTTACCCAAGGATTCCCCCGCAATAAGCTTCTATGGCTCGAAAGAATTGATCGGATAAAGGGAGTCCCCTTTTCCGAAGATTACCGCCAAGTAAGCCTAATCAAACTATTCAAACTTTTACCAAAGCCATAAACCCATGAATGACATTAAAGATCTATGTGCTAGATATCTTCAGCTACAAGAGGAGTTTGAGCGTCTTAAGAAAAGTATGTCTTTAGTCGAGACTTGTCTGGAAAGGCAGAGGCGAGAGTTTAATTCTGACAATATCCACCAGATTCCAACAACCTTTTATATGCGCCTTAAGGGTGATCTATATCGCCTTGATTTTGATGAGGAAGATAGCTCATTTATCAGCCTGAAGAAAGATTCATACTCTCAGATTCTTGATTAGCCAATTCACGCGATCGCCTAATTACCTAAAGCAATTAGGCGATCTAACCCTATGCAGCACATCTTACAAAATTACTAATCATGAAAATCAACATCGCAGGACTTTTGAGATGCGCTCAAAGACACCTAGCCATCCTTGACGATTTACAGAAGAACTATCCCGATATCTTGCCCAGTGACATCCAATCAAGATTTGAAGTTGTTTCGAGCGAGATGATTCTAACCGAGCTAATCGAAAACATTGAGATTGTCCAGAAAGACCCCTCTCAGCTTGAGGCTTTTCTCAAGGTCTATTGCATTAAGAAAGACTAACCAATTCACGCGATCGCCTAATTACCCCAAGCAATTAGGCGATCTGAATACCCAAATTTTGACCCAATGAAAAACATAAAAGGCAATTCAAATCAACTCAAAACCATGCTGAAGCTTTGCAGTACTCACGGCTGGGAGCTTAAAAAGGTTGTTAGCTCTCGGCAAAAAGAAGGTAGTCATCTATTTGTCGGAGAAGTCAAGGCAGAGTTCATCTGCCATCGCAACAAACCCACACACGCTATAGGCAATCTCTATATCACTATTCGCAGTGATGGCACTGTAGATCAGGGCTATGAAAGCGATCTTCATTCGGAGCTTATTCGGTACTTTCAAAAAGCCGATATCACCACCGAACCAACTAAAAATCTTGGCAAAGGACTCAGATAACCAACGCGATCGCCTAATTACCCAAACCAATTAGGCGATCTACCCCTATGCAGCACATCTCACAAATTCTTCAACGGCTCCCCATCATGAAACACGCTGAATTTATCGAACTGGTGCGCGAGATGCGATTTAACCAGCGCCAATATTTCAAACACCGCACACAGGGCTTTTTAGAAAAATCCAAAGCCCTCGAAAAGCAAGTAGATCAATACCTCACCGATACTGCCAAATCCAATCAGCAATCCCTGTTTTAATCATGGCTCCATCAAACATAATTATCGATCCGCCCAATGATAAGCACCGTCAAGAATGGCTAGATAGCGCCATTGACGAGCTAATCATTGATGCTAATCTGCACACAATCACAGATCACCGCACCATTAACCACCTGCTCGGATGGAAAACCCCCAAGGGGTCGGCAGGCAAACAAACCAAAGAAGATCGCACCTGTTGGGCAGTGTGGGGGAATAATCCTCTAAATCCCTCAGACTATCGATTTGGGCTGCAAATCAAGCCCGATATCCCAAGGCTTAACGAAGATGGGAAGCCCATCAAGTACGAATCAAGGATCGGCAAAGGTGAGGCGAGAGAGCCTCTTTTTTTTCAAGTTCCCGATCAGATTTGGGAGCGAATCGCGGCTAAATGGTCATGCCCTATCCTTCCAGAGGACTACGATAAAGGCTTTTGGCAATGGGTAATCAGCAAAACTCAGATACCCATACTCATTACCGAAGGCGCGAAAAAAGCAGGGGCATTACTCAGCGCTGGTTATGCATGCATCAGCATCGCAGGTGTTAGCAATGGTCAATATTTGGGCGAACTTAATCCATACCTCGCACCCTTTGCCACTGTCGGACGCAAAGTCGTTTTAGCCTACGATTCCGATCTGCACTCCAAAGAATCAGTGCGGAAGGAACTTGATCGCCTTGGCAGATTGATTGCCACCAGTGGCTCAGTCCCCAATGTGATGCTATGGGATGAAGAGTTAGCCAAAGGTATTGATGATTTTATCGGTGAATTTGGAGCCGATGAACTCGACAAAATTTATTCAAAATCTTTGACCTTTGAGGCATATCGCCGCCAAGCACAGGAGGAAGCCAAGAGCGACCCTGAAGAAATTGAAACCGAGCAGCACTTTAACCAAATAGCGATCGCCACAATCTATAAAAATGAGCGCTACATTTGCCTAAATGATGTTTTGCACCGTTGGACTGGGACCCACTACGAACCGTCAAGCGATGCCCAAGAAAAACGCAGGATTTTTAAATTTTGCAATGCCTACAAGTACTACGATGCAAGACTTAGAAAGTACACATACCGCTATGCCAATGACCAGAGCGTTAACGGTGTTTTGAAATGGTTCAAAAATTCCTGTGGTGTGGACTTGCCCGACATCAACCCATCGGGACTAAACCTATTAAATGGCGTGCTAACTATCCAATGGCAAGGACGCACACCCATCTATAAACTCAAAAAGCACGATCCAAGCGTCATCTATACCTATGTGTCAAAGGTCAAGTATGACCCAGATGCAGATCGCACCTATTGCGATCGCCTATTATCTGTCCTCGAACCAGACCAGCAAAAAATATTGCTCAAAGTCTGCGCCGCCGCCCTTGACCTTGCCACAGTCCGAGCCAAAGCAGACAACCGATCTATAAAATGCCTATTGCTCAAAGGCGACGGCAACAACGGCAAAGATGCACTTAGAGAATGTATCAGCGAGATATTTGGCAAGCAATCTGTCACTACCTGCGGCTTTTCCGACTTCCGCGACTACGATCAGGGGCGAAAGTTTAATATTGCCAAGCTTGCCTATAGCCGTATTAATTGGAGTCCCGAAAACACTGATGCTCTGCTCTTGGATAAGTTGGATGTAATCAAGCGGATCGTCACTGGTGACACCATCGACATTGAGTTTAAAAACCAAGACTCACTACCACTAGATCCAAATTTCGCCTTGCTATTCAACGTGAATAAAATGCCTGCACTTTGGGGAGCGCAGGAAGCCATCAAATCACGCTATGCAATTTTGAGTTTCAACAAAACGATCGTCAAAAATGCCGATCCGAACAATCCCGATGAAATAGAAGGCGACCCCCGCTATAAATATGACCCCGAATTTAGACAGACCCAAGTAGCCCCCGCACTGCTCAACCGCTTGCTAGAGTCCCTCACCGAACTCATGAGCGATGGTATTGATTACAGTTCCTGTGATGCCGCGATTCAATCGGCGCGTGAGGACTCTTGCCACTTGCTCAAGTGGGCAAAGGAGATCGGGCTTGAGTATGGCAAAGGACGCATTAGGCTTGGTGACTTATTCAACAATCTCAAGCAGTGGTATGTCGATAACGGGATTCTTGATATTGAAGAATCATCCACAGGCAAAGAAAAATTAATCTGGCTTGACGAGGGAGACAAATACGATCCTTTTGTTAAAGCACCAAGATTGATGAGAAATGCTGTGGCAAAGCTATTTCCTAATGCCAAATTTAGCGAGAAAACTGAGTACGGATTCTTTGCTGTTGGTATTCAATCACAGCAATTTACAAATACACCTAATTTTGCTTCATTTGGTTCAGGAGAAGAAGAAAAAGAAGATATAGCAACGGTTTCACAGGCTGAACCAAATCCTGAACCAAATAATTTTGCTTCAGGATTAGATTTTGGTTCAGCAGATAAGGTGCTTATGTTGAAACAACGAATAAGAGAAATTGCTTCAGCGTATCGAGCCGAAAATAGTTACCCCATTGATAACTTGCTTTCTGCAATCTCTCTTATTGACAATGGCAATATTTCAGAGGCTTATACCCTGATAGCCCCAGATTTAAAGGAGTTTATGAGGCATTCTGAGTCAAGCCAAAAGTACTCATTAGCAATAAGCCAGCTTTTTAGCTTGATTCAGGCTGAACCAAATGAACCAAATAATTTTGACGCTGAAGCAAATAAATCCATGCACAGCAAGGCTTTTGAAGCACCTGAACCAAATGAACCAAAAAACAATTATTCAAAATCTAATCAGCAACAACCACCGTTAAAAATTGGCGATCGCGTAGGCATCTTTTGCCTAAAGACAGCTTGCGAAAAATTCAACAAGGACTTACCGCCAGACGGCTACACTGTCCGCGAACTCGCAGGAAACAACGGCAGCACCGAGGCAACAATCAAACATCCAAAGATGAAAGCTTCTTACGTCATCCCCGCAGAGTGGCTATATGTTGAGGTTAATGCATGAAAAAGAACTGGCTAGAAACTGAGAAAGCTGCCTTGCAGATGGGTATCACCCCCCGACAATTGCTAAAGCTACGAAGCAAAGGAATTTTCAAAGCTGGTAAGCACTATCGCAAAAAGAACCCAGTCGCCTACCGTCCCACCTACATTTGGCACGTTGAAAAATGTTCAAAAATTCTTGAAAACTAAAATAATGCCCCCGTTAATTTAGTCCTAATTTTAGGCTAGTCATTTTTGCACTAGCCTAAAACTGGCTTACAGACTACAATCTATAAAATAGGCAGTCTGATTTGTAATCAGTAGGTCACGAGTTCGAGTCTCGTCCCCAGCTTACTTTTTATGTCAAAAAATAGCTAAAAAGCCTTGCATTGCAAGGCTTTTTAGTTTATGAAATAAAAATAATCATACCTAATACTACCTAATCCTACCTAATCGACACTGTTTTTTTAGTCATGGTTTTAGTCTAGGCAAAATATGAGCAACGAAATCGACGGGAAGATCGCCCAAGCTAACGGGAGATTGAAAGCGGCAAAAGTTGGAATCAGGATCGAAAGGCAAGGCGATCGCCTATGGTTGCGTGGCACATTTCCACCAAAGCCTCACGCCCAATTCGATAAACCAAAACAGCAAAAGTTTGCACTAGGTCTATCCGCGAATCCATTAGGGGTAAAACTTGCCGAAGCCGAAGCCCGAAAAGTATCCGCCTTACTAGCCTGTAAAGAGTTTTCGTGGACTCCTTATTTAAAAGAGGCTGCAAAGCCCACTAATTGCGGTGATTGGGTACAGAGATTTGAAAAAGATTATTTTACAAAACGCGATCGCAATCCCAAGACAGAAACCACATGGCATCGTAGCTATTGGGAAGTATTGAAGCGGCTCCCCAGTGATGAGCCATTGTCCCCAGAAATTTTAAAAAATCTAATTCTGGGAACTGCCCCCGATAGCCGTAGTCGCCAAAATTACACGATGGTTTGCAATTCTCTCGCCAAATTTGCCAATTTAGATGCAGATTTCTCGCTCTACAGTGGCAGCTATTCACCGCGCAAAGCCACGCCAAGAGATTTACCAACAGATGAATTAATTCAAGAGACTTATTACAAAATTCCTAACCCTGAATGGCAGTGGGTCTATGCAGTTTTGGCAACCTACGGACTGCGCCCCCATGAAGTTTTTTTATTGGACTTATCAGATATTCCCATAGCCACAGTCACCGACGGGAAAACGGGGGCGCGTCGCGTGTGGGCTTGTTATCCCGAATGGGTCGAAACTTTCCAAATAAAAAACGTTTGCTTACCCTCAGTCACAGGTAAAGCAAACGTTAATTTAGGAGAACGAGTTAGCAAAGCTTTCAAGCGATACGAGATACCATTTAAGCCTTACGATTTGCGCCATTGTTGGGCAGTGCGAAGCCTAGAGTTCGGATTAGATATATCACTCGCAGCGCAACAAATGGGGCATAGTGCAAAAGTTCACTCAGACCTGTATCACCACTGGATATCAGACAGGCATCATCAAAAAGCCTACGATTTGCTCATGCAACGAAGCGATCGCCCAAAACCACCAGTCTAGCTCAGATCACAATCGCGCCTAAGAATCTGCTCTATCAAGGTTTGCAGGTATTTAATCGAATCCTGAAAACCATTGATACGAGCATCGACAATTTGTCGAACCATCTCAACCGATACTGTGGAGGCGTTCAGCTTTTGCTCAAGCGCCTCATTGTTGGCTAAAGAAATCTCATGAATAGCCCTAATCCTCTCGTTTTTCTCCGCTTGGATTCGCTCAACCCGATCTAGCCTCTCGTCGAACTTGTCGATCTTCCCTTCTAAATGGTCAAACTTATCAGACAGTCGATCTCGTTCAGAACTTGCCGCTAATCTTCTTATCAGACTAAAAACTTTATCAAACATATTTTTTAAAGGCAAAAGCCTTAGATAATAAACTTGTCAACCTTTACCCGCACGTCTTGAAACCAAGGATAAAAATTAAGCCTCAACCTATACCCATCGGGATAATCAATCATCTGGAAAATTTGCGGTGAATTGAGTAACACAGAATGCCGGCTGATGATATCCTCGCTCCCAGCGAAAGAATCCACAATCTGGTGAATGGTAAGCCCTTGCCGCCAAGTGGATCGCGCTGAACTTGACGTTACCTCAAGCCTCAAAAAGATTTCATCAATCAAAGATGGAATCACAACGGGGCGAATTATCCCAACCCCAAACGTGCCTATAGTTTCCGCCTCATATAGGGCATCAGAGACGGAAACCCATAAACCCTCTTGAAAATCGGGATAAATATCAGGCATTTATAGACACCGTTCGATAGTCCATGTTTGCAAATTAGCGCCAAAGCCTAGCTTAATCGTCTTATCAACTAGTTCAATCTTTGCGGTATCCGCGTTATCCACATCGCAGATTAGATCGACTTGCCTGACCTCATCGCCCTTAATGCATCTTGCCTTAATCTTGGAGCAAAGCCCAGATCGCAAAGCCGTAGAAATTGATACGGGAACAACTTTTACATTTTGAGAAAGCAATACATTACCAATGCCTAAGATTGGCGCAATTTGCGAGTTATAGATGTCGGGATCTAACTGCAATCTAAACGCCACATTCGGATCGATACCAATAAAACGGGCTTGTTTCTTATTGCTCATAATTTTAAACTTCTAAAAAAATAGCAGAGGCAACATAGCCCCTGCGACAAGCCAGCAAATCCTATGCAGCACCTGTAATAGTCCAATCGATAGCATTAGCGCCATAGCCAAGCTTAACAGTTTTGCCAAGCAAATCAGCCTTTGCAGTGTCTAACTGCGAGGCTTTGCAGACAATTTCAACGCGCCTCACCTCCTCATCGGGAGTATTCGCGCCCTTGGTACAAGTAAGCCGAATTTTGCCAGCAAAAGACGAACTGGCAGCTTGTTTAATAGTGGTTTTCAAAATCTTGGTAATACTGCCGCGAGTAGCAGTTAAACCCGTAGCCGCTTGTACTTCTGTATCGTAGATATCGGGATCTAATTGAAGTACGAGAGCATCAGTAGCAGTCGTCAAGGGCAAGTAAAAAGCCTTTTTTTTGCTGGTAGCCATATAAAACCTCTGGGATAAATAAGCGAAACAAGAAAGAAAAAGAAAGCAAAGGCTAGAAATTTTCGACCTTTTCTACAGACCAATCGATTTTTGTAGCCCCCCCCACCTTGATCGACTGGGAAAGCAAAGCACCCCGCACAGTGTCTAGGTTGTCTTTGTCGCAAACCACCGTGATCGGGCGCAATTTTCTACCGTTTTTTACGGTCACACGAAGACGACCAATAGCCCCAGACTTCAGAGCTTGGCGAATACTGCGAAAAGGATAAACATTCGCGCCAGGAGGAGGGGTTAGCGTACCGCCCACAGCTTGTAAAAGCGCTGAGTCATATTTTCGAGTATCAAGCTTAAGTTCAATCGCTTGAGCGTTACCCGAACTAAAGTAAACAGATTTGATCGTCATAACTCTTTTTTTAGTTATCTGTACGAAAAACAGTATAGCCTAAAACCCGCGCTGTGTAAAGCTTCCAGCGTTTCAGTAAATATTGGAGCATATAAGAATCCGATTAGAGAGTTATTGGCAAAAAAATAATCAGAAGAACAAATATAATTAACGGATAGCCTAAAAGCAGAATCCATAAAAATAACTTATGACGATCTCTTTCACTGGACTGTATAACCAAGCTCACCAATTTTCGGCGGGGTCTATCGCCATAAATACGCCCTTTATCGGCAATTTATTGGCGATCGAAGCAACCACAAAGCCCGAATATGCGCCAAATACTCAGGTGATAGGCTATCTCTATCAGCATTATCAGACAAGCTCTAAAGGCTATGCTTTGCGTTCTGGGAAGGATGTGATCAGCTTGGAACTGCCTGAGACAGACAGCTTAACTTTTGTCCCCACCGCGCACCTTAGTGATAGCTACACCCTATCTCTGAAGTATGCGATCGCTGGGGCATTTGTGGAGCAATCCAATACAGCCCCAATCCCTCAAAACATCCTGCTTTTGCCAAATCAGGTAATGGCTATCGAGCAAGCGATACAGTATCTAAACGATCAGATCTCAACAGGGTCTCTTTCTGTAAGTTGGGATGAGATAACAGCTAAGCCTACAAGCTTTAATCCTAGTTCTCATAACCATGAAATCTTAGAGATTAATGGATTAACTACAGCTTTAAATAGTAAAGCCTCATCAGGTCATAACCACTCGATTAGTGAAGTATCTGGGTTAACTGATACTCTTAATGCAAAGTCTAATACTGGACATACTCACTCAATTTCTAATATTGATGAACTATCTACTACTTTAAGCAGTATCAATAGCGAGTTAACCTCTATAGATGGCAGGCTAGACACACTAGAAACTGCTACATCTGGATCTAGTAGCAGCTCTCAAAACTTTATTTCTATTTCTGCTAATCAAGCTTTAGAGAGTAATAAAAATTACTTTGCTGCTACTAGTGACTTAGTCTGTGCCTTTCCTAGTAGCCCTTCTATTGGGGATATACTCAAGCTTAGTACGGGCAATTACTCGTTTAGGGTTAATCATGGGAATGGTTCGCAATATGTTCTCAATTCATTTACTAACACGTCTTTAGGTACGGATTCTGGCATTATCCTTAAACCCTATTCTGCTATCGAATTGATTTATCAAGGCTCGAATCTATGGGTAAGCGGATATAGGACTCGAAGTATTAACAACTGGTCACCTCCAATTCCAGAGACTACAGCTAGTCAGAAAAGCTATACAGCTACAGAATTGGAGCCTTACACCTATTTCGAGAGTTATAGACCTAACTTATTGAATAACGGTAATTTTAGTATTGGTGTAATTAAAAGTGGTGGTGGTACTACTAACCAGCTGCAAGTTTTATTTACCTTTCCACAACCTGTTAATTTGACTAGTTTCAATTACTGGTTAGGACAGTTTAACGGACTCTTTAATATGCCTCAAAGTTGTGATGTTTTCATCGGTAATACCGTAGACGTGACTAAACTGATTGGTTCTTTCAATTTCCCTAGTCACACTGGTACAATCAACCTCACCAATACGCAATTTAGCAATACTTACGTCATCAACTTTAAATTGAACAGTCAAACCATTTCTGTTGGTGAAGTCCAAATGATCGGCAAAGGCATGTTAGGTGGCGAAATCTCTGTATAAATAATCACAAGGTAATCAATATGGCTCCACTCGTTTTCCCTACTTCTTTAGTTATTCCTAATACAGTACCCATTAACGGCAATACAGTCCCTATCAGTGGAGATCAAGCAATCACCAATACTACAGAACTTTTTCTGTATGGTGCTTACAGCCTAGAAAATATTACCAATGGTGACACCATTAACTTTGGGAACTCTGTAGCACCTCCGATGCAAATTAACAAGGTTCTAAACAGAGTTTCTGGCAATGTATGGTTAGAGGTTATTGGATATGTAGAGCTAAAGCCTAACTATCCAACATTGCTTGTTAAAGATTGGAAAAAAGGTATAGAGAGACTGCCCAATAATCCTGCATTTACTGGATTCAATTTCTAAATTTAATTGCCTGTTTATTTTGGTTATAGGTGTACTTAGATAATGGCTACTGCTGAACAATACCGACAATATTTTGACAGCTTGCCTAAAGATAGTAACGGGCGAGCTATTCTAGGCACACCTATAGACTCTTCTGTATTTCAGCAACAACACCCTAATTCTGTTTCTAAGTTATCTCCTATTACTCAAGAGCTAGTACAAGCTAATCAACAAGTAGCTGCTGAAGCTTACGCGAGTAGAAGGGATGCAAGTACCCTAAAGGATTTAGCCTCTAAGGGAGGAATACAAGGGCAAGCGGCTGCAAATGAGTTATCTAAACGTGGGTTAATCCCTAGCTACAATCAAACACCTTCAGGCTATATTCCAGCTAGCCAAGCTCAATCAGCACCACAATCAACGCAACAATATGCAGAGCCTACACCGTCTGGGAAGTTTGGCGCTGGTATTAAGTTTCAACCCCCTAGCACAATAGGCGGACAAGTAGGATCTAGCGTAGGTACTCTAGGCGGTAGCGTAGTAGGTAGCGCTACAGCGTCTAGCGTATTTGGTTCTCAGTCAGGCTATGGCGCAATGATTGGTGGTGGAATTGGCGGAATTATTGGTGGTGCGATCGCTGGTGGACTGGTAGGAAGTTCTACAGGCGGTCTAGGTGCTTTTGCTGCCTATACTGCGGGGTCTTTATTCGGTTCTTTCGTAGGATCTTTTATTGGCGGCGGTATTGATGCCCTCACTAATTGGTTATGGAGCAATAAGAACAAAGGGAACGACAAAGGGAAGAACTGGAAAAATCCAGAAAGCGAGGGAATTTATATAAATCCTAGTGCTAGCTATTTTGTGCTTTTCCAATTTAATGGAAGCAACGGAGTGAGGTATGGAGGGAGTGCATTTTCAGGACAAATTCTAACAGAGGAAAAACCATCTGAAGCTGAGCTTAAACAAGGTCAGCCAGTTCCAGGATTGGATTTGCAAAATTTTTATTTTGCTCAAGGACCTAACGATATAATCGTAAAAACTTCTGACAGAACAATTGCATATTGGATTAAATTTCCTCGGAATATTGATTATTCTGGTAGTTTGATCGAGGCATATAGAAGTGATGGATTACCGAATATAAATCCCAATCAAAACAGCAATTTTGTTCCTAATAACCCTAGCCCTGTTTACGTTCCCCCTCCTTTTGTTATAAATGCTGTAAATCAGAGCGATCAAGATAAAAATTTTGTTCCAAGATCTCAGCAAGAGAAAAGCGATCCATCACCAGAATTAGCACCTAATCAGGATGCTAAGCCTAATCCTGTTTATCCTGATGGAGTAAAAGATCCTACCCCCAATGCTAATAGTCAGCCTAAAGCTGGTATAGCTCCTAACAGTCCTGTATCTCCTACTGGTAAGCCCAACAGTCCTTTAGAGACTAGAAGTGCTGGTAATACTAAAAATAGGACAGGTACAGTACCTACACCTAGCGCTAGCAATCCATTAGCTACACCAGAAAGAATTGCCCAACCTACGCCATCACCTATTAAGCAAAATCCTACAGGTACACCAAACACCCCACCTAGCCCAGATTTTGGGGCTATTGCATTAGGCATTACAGCCTTAGGTATTACCACTGGTTCTGTGTTAACTGGTGTTGATTACCTCAAAAATAAGGCAGATAAAATCGATAATCAAACTTCATCTACAGCACAACAAACTAATGCTAAACAAGGTGTATGCGATGCTATGCAGCCGCAACAATGCGGCTATGAAGGCGTAAAGCAAGCGACAGCCGAAGCAACAGACCCAATTAAGCAGACAGCAACAGCTAATAATGGATTGCTGCAAACCTTGCTAGGCTTACTACAGGCTCTAAACACTTTTTTACTCTCAAATATTGGGAAAATTCTCGACTTACTCAATCGCCAAGTGGTCGATCGCGTGCTTGCAATTACTAACTTTGCGATGACTTTGCATAATGCCTTGATGCTTTCTCAAGGTATAGGCGACACAGTTGGCTCAATTGTGGACAATATTCTCAATCTCACAGGCTTGAGCTTTAAGAATAGTGAGGGGGCAACCGTCGGCGCAGGTGAGGTTATTGGCGCGAATTTCCGTAACTTTATGATTAGCGTTATCGGTCAGGAGAACTACACAACCTTAAGTACCACCTTTGCACAGGCTAACCGTATTTATCAGGCTGGGATGAACATAGTTAACAATGTTCAGAGCATCCTAGACAGTGCGGCGAGTGTGGCTCAAAGCACGGGGATAAATGTAGCCAAGATTGGGAATGCCCTCCGCGATAATCATGTGGTATCGCCTCGCGAATATGGCCACATGGACGATAGCGCCATAGGTAATCGACCCACAAAGCTATCGAGATTCCAGCAACTCACCACCACAATTAGTGATGCTGATAGCAACTTACAGAACTTTGCAAGTATTACGGGTTCAATCGTTTCTATCAAGGATTCTGTAAAGCAGTCCAAAGACGATATCAAGGCTTTTAATGATGCCCGTGACGCGAACTCACAGGCAAATACAGAAGCGAAAGAGGCGATACAGCAACAGATTAAGGAATTAAAGCCACTGACTGAGATAACGATCGCTAAGCGTGAGGAAGATAACTAACTAAATGAGTATTGAGACTTTCCAAAAAACGCAGATCATGATTAACCAGTTCGCATCGTTGCATAACGAGCGAGTGGCTAAATACTTTCGCCCATCAAACAAGGATCAGAGTGAGATAGCGAAACAGAGGCAGTTTTTATCAAGTATTCTGCGAATTGACCCAACTAAAGACAGTCAACTTGACTGCTTATTTAAGTCTCAATTCTTCAATGAAGTTTGTGGCTATGCCTTCTCTAACTTGGCTCCCGTCTACGGGTTTCCTGTGTTGCAATTTCAATCTGAGACAGCCTTTAAGCCGCAACTCATGGTTAGGTTCCGTGAGCGAGAAATTAATAAACAGGATCTTCCGCTTCGCAAATATCGGCTTGAGAAAGAGATGTGTTTTAGGCTCAAGCCTGACAAGATACCTAAGAACAATATTCAGCTTCGCGCATTGGCGACGACTTGCAAGCGGATTTTCTTCCCTGCGGGTAAAGCCTTGAATTACACTAGCGGCACGGCTCAAGGCTCAACGGTTTACCGATATCGAGACGAGAACGGGTATAGATTAGCCATTGATGCGAACACCAAGCAGGCCGCAATTAAACTAATTGATGCTTTGCTGGATGTTCAGGGCTTGAAGTTTGATGAATCAAAGATGTCTGCTACCAAATTCGCCAAAGAGAAGCCGAGTAAAATAACTGTGCTTAGCAATCGGGTAGATAAGCCCCTAAGAGGTCGATGGGGCAAGCTTTATCTGTACCAGATTGAATATAAGCAGATCGGGACAGCAGACAGAATTTTAGTTAATGGCAATGGAGTAATTCAGGTGTAAAAAAATGCCAATAACCCTAGATCAAACCCAAATAGAAAGCGCGATCTATGCGCTTTGCTTTAACTATGCTTCGACCTCAGACGAAGCATATATAGAAACAGCTAACGCGATCGCTGAAGAGACTACGAACGGTGCTTATTTCCGAGGTGTTAACAAGGGGTTAGGGATTATCTACCCGATACCAGTAGACCCACCACCAGAGGAAACCCCACCATAAACTAAATTTAATCTGGAGCATACCCTGAATTCGGGGTATGCTCAGGCTCTAATCACCGATAAAACCAAGAGAGGCGATCGCTAATTTAGCGATCGCCTTTTTGGTGTCCTCATTGGTGAGGGTAGCAGTTACTCAATGTGAGTCTCAATGAAGTTTGTGGCTATGCCTTCTCTAACTTGGCTCCCGTCTACGGGTTTCCTGTGTTGCAATTTCAATCTGAGACAGCCTTTAAGCCGCAACTCATGGTTAGGTTCCGTGAGCGAGAAAGTATCGTGACTGGGAAAC
>OGWK01000001.1_pt1 | contig 18359 bp, 25 predicted proteins | sample 1576011 | NCBI WGS metagenome assembly OGWK01 (sample SAMN07581539, study PRJEB24739) | freshwater metagenome | reverse complement strand
GTTTCCCAGTCACGATATCAAGCTTTGCAGACAATTCAGCAATTGCAGATTCCAACTTGGAAACGGTGTCGTTGAATGCAGATACGGTTGCGAACTCTTCAGCCTCAATTTCAACTTCAACTTCGGGTTCAACGATTTCAGTTACGAAACCACCAACGGTTGTCACCAACATACCACCTTCAACCTCGTGAGTTGCATCAGGTGCTGGAATGTTACCTTCAGCGGTTTGAACGAATACGGCAGTACCTACCGCCAAATCGCCTTCCCACTCAATGATTGTGCCGTCAGTCAAGGTAGCAGTCGCCATCTCAACTTTGACTTCTTCGTCCGAAAATCCCAACATCGTGCGGATTTCTTTCAATGTTTCTTTTGCGTTCATTTGTATAAAATTAGAGTTTATGTTTCGGTGTTGCAATTTTATTTGCCATCCCACTTGGAAAGGACTTGTTTCAATGCCTCAAGTAATTGCTCTTCTTTGTCTTCAGGAAAGTCAAAAACTCCCTCAACGGAGAACCCTTTGAACTCGCCATCTTTGACTCTTGCCCATACATCGTCATTGTCAACCAAGTAAGAGACAAACCACGATCCGTCAGCAACCTCTTCAAATCCTTTTGGTGGCATCACTCCTCTTTCCCGGTCAATGATGTATGACTCAAACAAACTAACGCCATCCATTATGGGTGTGCGGTGGTGTGCGTTGACCGCATCGTATTTGTTTGACCTTGCCCATTTCTTGGCAATCTTGAAGATGCTCTCCTTGTCAAAAACGACATAGTATTCACCACGGATATCGTCTCTGCGATAAATGGGTAGGTCGGCAATCATCGCTGCTCCAGTTACGATTCGCTTCTCCTCATCTTGGATGGCAAACTTTTGACCTTCTACCTTCAGCATTCTTTCGCACCAACGGAGCATTTCTTCTCCACCCCATAACAGGTAGGAGATTGTTCCACACGCTTCGGTATCATCGGGGTTGTAGTATTCCTTCGCACGACTCAAATAAGAGTATATTCTTTGAATGGTCTCCATTGACAAGTTCTCACGGTTGGCAAGTTGATTTGCTCTTGCTTTGCCTACCAATGTAGCACATTTATTGTTGACCTTGTTATTCAATTCCATTCCACGGATGGCATTGTCAATGGCTGCTTGTGGATAGTCGTTTTGGAATGTAAACTTTTGACCTTTTGAGCCAAGTGCTTTGACAACATCAGGGTTGTTGTCGTAATGCTTGGCAATCCCAAGTTCTTTGATTTTCTCTATTTTGGCTTGATTTGATCCAGTTGCAAAGATATGGTCACTCGGAATATCAATGTTGATGTTCTCTTTGGAATCACGAGCGGAAATGATGAATACTTCATCGCCATTTGCTATTGAATCAAGGATTGCTTTTTTGCCTTCAGCAGTTGAGCCAACTCCATCCCAATCATAGGAGATTTTTGCAAAGGCTTGTTTTTGCTCCCATAATGAATAGCAAATCGCAACCGCTTGTTCGTTGTCTTTCCCTTCGTTAATCAACACCGATACACAACGACTGATGAACTCATCCTCGCTCTCATTTGGGTTTGGTTCAACAAACTCTTGGTTGAATGCGAGAAAGTCTTTTTGTATGGCTGGAGATTCCACGAGAGAGACAAAGTCTATCCCTGTTTCCTCGTCCCACTCGTTGATGTCTAATTTGTAAACTGGTAGTTTCATCCTATTCAAATAGCATTATTTAACAACGGACACTCTTTTGGTGTTTCCGACCCTCGCTTGTGTGCGTGAGATGTCTCCTTCAGTTACAAAGACTCTCTGCTCAAATCCGCTCACTTGTGGCAATGTAGAACTCACGGAAGGTGCGGACATTTGTGGGAATCCTCCTCCACTCATTTGTGATGGAGATGGTGCTGATGTAGTTTGGAATTGTGTCTTTTTAATTTTTGCTAATTGTGCCACACCGAACAACGCTGCTGCTGTTGCCTGAACAAATGGATATGCTGGGAATGCTGCGGTGATTGGCGAATCTTGTGCAGTTGTGAAAGCATTTTGCGTTCCTTCAATTGTTGACAATATGGTTGAAGCATATCTCATCGCCTTTCCGATTTCAAATGCTCTGCGTTGTGATTCTTCATCTCTTCCAGCAAAGGCATCAGCCAACTCGGAAATTGTATTGAAATATCCAATTGTTGATTTGATTAATTCCTCCTGATTTGCTTGTACAAACAACCTTAATTTTTCGGAATCGGTGTATTGTTTGCGGTATAAACCTTCTTGAAGCTTTATTGAAGTATCAACATTTAATTTGATTAGTGCTTCTTGTTCGGTCAATCCCTTTTTGCGAATTTCATATGCTGCATCAATAACCTCTTGCATATGTTTGCGTTCATCATCTAATCGCTTTTGTTGTGCATCTTTTCTTGCTTTTGCCTGTTCCTTGATGAATTTGTCCTCTTCAATTTTTAGAACTGCTAAAGCGTTTTTCGTGTCAAGGATAATCTTGCCCCAATTCTCTTTGTTATTTTTACCATAATTCGCTCTGGCTTGTGCAAGATCGTTCTCCAATTTTTGGCGTTGCTTATTGAACACACCAATTTCATCTCCTCTTGCTTGAAGTAACGCAATTTCACGGTCAAGTTGCTCGTTGTTTTTTTCAGTTCTTTTGTTCAGTTTATCCAACGCCCTTTCCGCTGCTGATGTTATTCCTACAAAATCGGTGAATTGTTGAACAAGGTTACCGATGAAATTTGCAATTGTTTTAATTCCGGGAATCAATCCTAAAATTGCATTTTTTATCTTGTCAAAATTTGCAATAATGATTGGTAAAATAACGAGAAGACCACCGAAAGCGAGTGAAGTCATAGCCCCCAAATTCTTGAATGCAGAAACAACATTGGTTTTGATGTTTTTTGCTATCGCTCCAAATTGTTGCTGAACCTTTCCGAGTCCCTCCAGTCCTTCAGCCAATGCCATTGCACCTTGCAACTTGACCATTGTCTTCTGCAAGTCCTCGCTTTCGTTGCCAAAAAGAGCCATCGCTCCTTGTGCTGCTTGGAATCCACGAGCAACACCTTGAACAACCGTGTTGATTTGAGCAAACTTGTCAGGGTTTACCGCTGCAACTCGGTCATTAAAGTCCTCCATTCTGTCACGAGCTTGTGCAAGTGCTTGTTCAGCCTTGATTGCTTCAGGTGAAAACTCCCCGAATTGCATCACCGCTTGTTGTGCTGCAATGGTTAACTCTCTGATTTCTGCCTTCATTGATTTGAAGTCAGGTTTTTTGACCGTTAGGTCTATTGCTGCCGTTAGTGCCATTTTATTTCTCTCCCATTAAAAAGTAATCAACTCCGTCAGTCACAATCTCGTGTGCTGCCCATTGGTTTGTCATTGTGTGCGTATCTCCTCCATCTATTTTTGCAGTTCCAACCGTGTCAATTGTCACTTGTTGCCCAGCGGTAATCTTTTTGACTGCAAAGTATTTCCCACTCAACCCTGATGGATCGGGTAAAGTCAAAGTGATTTGTCCAGCGGTTGTGTCTAACAGGAACAAATAGTCATCTTTGGTTGCCGTATAATTTGCAGTAATCGTCTTCACATTTCCACCACTCAAAAAGGATGGATACATCTCATAATTGCCTATGTAGAGTGTGTCGGATTTGTTGACCTCAAAATCCTCACAAATCAATGCAACACTTCCGCTTGTGTTTGTGCCAAAGATTACATCTTTCAACCCAAGTCCTGAATTGTCGGTATTAGTTGGAGATTGAACAATCCCCGTACCTACAAAAACACCATTGCCAGTTTGCCCACTTGTGCCAACACTTATCCCTCTAATGCCCGGTTTGATTGGGTTGCTTCCGCTTGGATAAATATCTCCATAGGTTTCTCCACTTTGCCCTCCACCTGTACCACTTCCAATTGTCTTGTTGGTGATGGTCGCTGGTTCAATGAATTGCTGAAGTAAGAACTCGCACAAATACACACCATCCTCTACAGGGTTGTAATCGCTGATTTGATTCAATCTCCAATACTGACCCTCAAAGAAGTATGAATCGGAGAACCTCAAATTCAAGTAATCCTTTGGAGTGATGCGGAAATAAGCTCGGAGAATTTTGGAGTTCTTATTGGTGATTTCGGTCAAGAACCGATAATAGAAGTTGGTGACAAGATTTGAATTTCCGTAACGATATCCAGCACCTACACCCAATTCCTTTGGCATCCCAAAAAGAATGTCAAAGGTTGGGTTGCTCAATGAATCGTAATGTATGGTCAATGGCAAACTTGTTCTTGTTGAGTATGCAGTTGGACTTGCGTATAACTTCCAACTCACTCCAGTTTGCAAACCGCCATAATAGAATATCCGAAGGTCACCATCCTTCTCCGCTTCTACATAAGACAAGACAAAGTTCCGTTGACGGTTGTCGTAATTCTTGATTTGTGTTGGCGTAAAGATGATGTCTATCTTTTTCTCATTCTTGATGAATTGGTTGTCTACCTGATAGGTGCGTGATCCGTAGGTTGACTGATAGAGTTCTTGATATTCCTTGTTTGATGTGTCTGCTCCTTGCTTATAAGTAAACACATAGGGATTTGCTTCAAGTTCGCCCATTGGCACAATCTCAACTGGTTGAGAATAGTCAAGTTTAGCACTCCAGTCAACATTCTCACCGTTGTAGAATTGGTCACGAGGAACACAACGCAACATCTTTGGATTGTTTTTGTCAGGTTCAATGTACAAATTGAACATTTTGACAAACGACATCATCAAATCACTTTGCTTTTGCTCCGAATTTATGAATGTGCCAAAATCAATTGTATCTCCATATCCAAATGATGTCGCATTTTGGTCATTCCAAAATACTGACGATGTGAGCAAACCTAATGAGAATTGTGAGTTGCTCAAATAATTACCACCACCACCATCATAGAATCCTTTGAATCTCAAAGTCACTAAATCACCAGCATTCACGATGATGTTCGGGAATGTAATGTAGGATGTATAATTGATATTGCCGGTAAAGTCACCGACATTCTCCCAAGATACATCAACCAAAGTACCGTTGACATATATTCCAATCTCCATTGAGACATTTGTATACACGCCAAATGGAATCGGAGTAATCAAAAATGATAGGTCAGCATTGAACACATAATTTCCTGATACTGGAACGGTGTAAACACCAGTAGTGTTGTTGTAATCATTGCCATTGTCAAAGTTGCTACCTGTTGAATCATCTTGGAATATCATTGTTGTTCCATTCTGCAAGGTTTGTGCAGTTGTGATTCGTGACGCTTGGAATTGCCTTCCCGATATTGTGGTGGCTGACAATGACAATCCGTTTAGTGGTGATAGTATCAACCGTTTGAATCGGTCATCGTTGAAATAGGAATCGTTTGTGTAGGTGTAGGCAGCGTTCTCAAATATCTTGTCAACGATTGTCTTGGCATATAAGCAAGGAGTCATACCAATGACGGCAAAATCGGTGATATTCCGATTGTTTGAATAACCTCGGTCAATCATTGCGTACATATAACCCTCACCGTATGAGAAGGCTTGTGGCGTTCCATTCTTTATGATTTGAGTAGACCAAGAATCCACCACGACTCCACTTGACAAAGTGTGGTTGTATTCGCTGAAATCTAATTGGTTGAGTTTGCGTTCTGCGATGGTCGTGAAGAAATCCGCTGATTGTCCGTGGCAAGTTACCTCATAGGTAATGTGTGTTGAGTCATCAACCTTGATGGATAGCAATCTCAAGAACCCTCTTAACTGCTCAACTCCGTCTGCATAGATGATGCAATCCGCTTTGATGTTTGGGTTGAACGATGTGCCGTAGACGGTCTGCTCTACCTCAAACAAGTGAGAGAATATCTTGTTGTTGTTGGCAGTTCCGGGAATCTCAATTGTCTTTGACCACTCCGACTCTCGTGATTCAGGTTCACGGATGTCCGCAATGGATCGTGTGATGAATATGTTGGGGTTTTGGAGGATGTCCAAAGGTTGCCCATCAACGAGAATCTCTATCATTGGCGTTGGCGTTTTGATTCAAAGGAGTATGACATATCCAGCTCAATGAAGAACGCATTGTCTTGGATGTGCTTCTTGACTTCGTATGTGTTTGCATCTATATTGACCGCAACCAATGTCCCATCGTAAGCGTACACCACAGGGGATGTGAATAAATCCAACAACCATTGGCTCTCGGCTTCAGTTATCCAATTGCTGAACAACTTGACCTTGTGAGTCATATTGGTGTCATATGTCTTTTGCTTGAATGCAGATGTTGTGTATCCGTATGATGCACCCAATGTGTAAGGATTGGATTTGAATTGCTTTCGTTGGATGTCGTATGTGTCTCTCCGAACCTTGTTGAATCGGAATGAGTCAAACCCTCCGAGAGAGTTCAAGAAGAACAAATCGGTTGTGTCGTATTTGCTACACTCATCAATGATGTTCACTCGGTAGGTTTCGGACAATACGGTACTGCTCAACTTCAACTGAATGTCGTAGTATGTCGCACCGCTTGGGATTGTCAACTGACTACCTGATGGAATGCGTACGACCTTTGATGATGGTAGGTTGATTGTTTGTGTGGATGCGTCCGAGTAAGTCACAAGGGCAGTTGTTGCCGTGTTGCGGATAGCATAGAGCCAATCCTTTTGAGTGCGGTGGATAGTCTTGCTACGGATAGGTGTCAAAAATAATCCGTTGCCATCCATTGTGTATTGACCATTGTAGTTGACCAAGTCAATTGGATTTAACGCAGCATTCCAAACGCTTCCAGTTGCGGAAGTCAAATTGGTATACTCAACAACGGATCCAGTAGCACTTGCAGAATACTCATACCCAAACTCCACCTTGTAATCCATTATTGAACTTGTGCAACCACTTGCCGCACTATCGTTGTAGTTCCAATCGTAAGAGACATAATTCTCAAGGATGCGTCCGATGTTGAACACTCCTTTGTTGGTGCTTCCGTAGTAGATTGGTGCTTTTAACTTGGCGAGAGATGTTGTGCTTTGCTTGACCTCTGCAATGAACTTGAAATTGTCCTTTGTGTAAATGCCACCTGATGACTCCGTAATTACAAAGTTGGTATCGTTGTACGCTGGAGCGTATTCGTTTGGTTGTTGTGTGATTGATAGTGCCACGATAGAAAATAGCGGTTCAGTTTATGCGTCCCAAATGCACAATCAAATGGTTAATTGCATACCAATTGCACAATATATTGTCAACCTATAGGTTTAGTTTATGACGGATAAATTCAACTTTAAGGTGTCATATAACAACCAAAACCATATGCTTTTGTCCCTTTTATGGCAAGTTATACGATTCTACAACATCTCATTCAAACAAGCCACAACATATGCATTGAATCCTTTCGCTGCGGATTGCTCCAATCGTTTCTGCCTCTCTTTGGTCTTGGCTTTGTAGAATGCGATTGTATTGAGGAACTCTATCAACGGCATCTGCAAGATAGCGTCCCACTTTGTTCTATCCCCTTTGACACTCTTGTCAACTAACTCCAGCCACGCAATTGGACTTACGCTTCCGCTTTCAATTGGTTCATCTCCTCCTTCAAATAAATTAGGATAGTTTCCAATAACTTGGGATAAACTGCCGAAAAAAAAACTGCGTAGGAATAGGCATAGGTGACTGGAAGAGATAGGAACAATTCGCACTTCTCTTGATAGTTTGCTTGTGCATCCGTGACCTTCTTTGTCCTACCCAAGAAGTCAACCTCGTAGGAGAGCAACGCCATCACCTTGTGGAGCGACTCAATCATATCTCCGTTGAACACTTGTTGCAGTTCAATGAAGTGGTGACCACAAATCTCGTTGGTTGTCTTTGCTAACTTCCACCGCCTTCCACGATGTCGGAATGAGAAACTCACCTTGTCAGTTGGAAGAGTATTTAAGAACTCCAACTTCTTCAGTTCAGTTGTCAGCTCATCAATTGGCATTGACTCAACCTTGTCCATTGACCAATCGTTCACGATGGCGAGAGTGTTCATTGTCTTCTCAATGTGAGACATATCACGACAAGAGTGAATCTCTTGCAGTTGGTAAATGCTTATGTTATTCCATTTCATATTATGCAAAGTAAAAAGTTCCGGGACGATTATGTGACTTGCAATCCACAGCCAATGCCAACGCCATCACGCAGTCATCGTGAAGTCCTGAAGGTGCGGTATATCTCACACCTGTTCGTGTGTATTCAAACTCAAAGTTCTCCATCTCACTTCCGATTGGTTCTTCGGGAAAGTAGACCGAGTTTTGCTGAACGGATAGGACGAGTCCCTCAATCAGTTGTTGTTTAGATTGAGATGTGAACTTGAATCCCTTGACCCTTTGACATACCCTTTGGATTTGCTCCACGATAGGATCGCCAACACCAGTTGAGTCAATGAACGCTGGAGTGTTTCCAATCAACCGAATGATTCTCTCTTGTGTGATGCCCCAATCCGCTTGGAATCGGTCAACATATGCCACACAATTATTGGCATCCATCCCCACGATGACCGTATAATCCGAGTATTTTGCAAGGTCAATCCCCCAAGCGACAACAGTACCCTTTGATACAGATCGGTAACATCTGCGTATGTTGTCAATTCCGAATGGATTTGTCTTGTCATCCGCTGGTTCTGCCAAGTACAACTCGTTGAAGACATTTTCAGGAAGGTCACGCTTTGCTTGTTCTACCTCCTCAAGTTTGAGAATCCCCTCCTTGACTGCATCATATGCCGTAATCTTAAAATAGCGATAGTCACTCTCTCCACTTCTTGCCCTCTCCCCTAACTTGTAGAACCAATTCTTTTTGCCTTTGACATTCCCAATCAGTTTGCACTTGCCTTGTGTGGCAGTTAGTGTTGAACGCATCGCATACCACGATTCTTCCCTCATACGAGATGCCTCATCAATGACGGCAGCATAGACATCATCTCCATAAAGGTTATCGGGTTTCTCTCCTGACTTGAACTCTATTCGGGATCCTGTTGGAAGCGTGAGCAGTAACTTGGTTTCATTGCTTTGGAAGAAGTCACGGTCATTGACTTGCGTTTTCATCCTTCGGAATGCTATCTCTGCTTGTTGGTATACTGGAGCAACCCACCAAACGGATTGTCCCTCCCTGCATTTGAGAGCCTGTTCAAACAACCATATGATGTGCGATGCCGTCTTGCCGGTCTTTGTACTCGCAGCAGTTATCGTGAACCTCTCCTCACAATCAAGGATGGCTTGTTGGTAACTGGTCACATATGGTCGCTTGTAGGTTATTTGCATAGTTTATCGTAAACCGCCAACCGAGTCAGGTTGTGCAGTTCCAAATTGTGATATGTGTTGCAATAGTCAAAGTTGCTCCGTCCCATAGATTGGCGAACCGAATGACCAGCGTCAATGAGTTTTTCAATAGATGCTCTCCAATTGTTTTGGTTGGTAAATATCACCCCATCATTTGATGTGTGGTAGAGATACGGGAACACGGCAGAGCAGATGATGGGGATGCTATACGCTGCGGCTTCCACAATCTTCAGTTCACTCTTGCATTGGTTGAAATGGTTATCCTGAAGTGGTGCAAGTACAAAGTCAAAATGCTTGTAAACCTCGCCATATTCCCAAACGGATGTCCCTTCAACAACCTTTGCTTTTGGAATCAGTTTGACGATGTTGTTCCAATGGTCGCTCGGAGTGTAACCAACGATGTAGAAATCCACATCCATAGCATTGATGTCATTAGCAATGAGCTTCAAATCCTCCTCGTGTGTAATACCACCAACCCATCCAATCTTGACCGTCTCATTCTTCTCCTTTGGTTGACTCCATTGGTTGTGCGTTAAGTCCAAGCAGTTGGGAACAACATAGACATTCTCGTTGATGGTTCTCACCTCCTTCGCCAACATCGGTGTTGTGGTGATGACTGCATCAGCGTAATGTATTGCGTCCTTGATAGCGTTCTTGATTCCTTTCCTGTATGCCCAATATGCCGGGTTGTATTTTGGCAATACCCAATAATCGTCAATGTCTATCACATAGGGTTTCCCAGCGTCAGCGATCCGCTTCAACACATCATAGTGATATTTGCCGAGCCATCGTGAGAACACAATCACATCGTACAACTTGAAGTCAACCGTCAACCATTCATCTTGGGATTGGCAGACATCAATTGTCGCTTGTCCGTCCAACTGCATCCGTAGATGTGGGGTATAGATGCGATGATACACCACGCCATTCATCCCATCGGTGAGAATAAGTATGTTCATTCGTTTGGTAAAATTGGTATAGGCATCCAGTAGAGAATTGTCAGGTACCGGTTGGTGTACTCACAAATCCACATATCGTCCATATAACGAGCGAGAGTGGTCTCACCTTGTGTGGTGTGAACCAACTTCAAATCCTCGTCCGTTGGTGGGTAGACATCAAGTCCTCGCCAAGTTTTTTTCATCGTGGTTTGGGGACTGAGAGTGAGTGTGTTGCTTTGCTCTTCTCGTGTGGTGCTTTCATACGATTACAGTTCACACGGACATCACCGTATTGGTTGACCACAAGTTCGCCACTCTTTATGGCTTCGTTCAGTTTGTTGATGTTGATTGATAGGTTGAGTCCGTACTCATTCTCCCATCCGTTACCGAGATAAGTTGTCATTGTCTAAATTCAAAGTTATTGTGAAATTCTTGGATTCTATAGTTTGGTCAATTGTTTCTTTTGGTTTACCCTGTGAGCGTGTGAGCAACATCTCCAAGTTGAAGAGTGAATTCTTGTCATGTCCCTTCAGTAATGCTCCAGCGATGGTTCGTTCCATTATGGTGTATTCATCCCCTCGGTCTATCTTTTCCAACTCCTTCCGTGATAGTGATAGCATTGACAACATCGTGTCTTCAACCTGACTCTTGGTGTAGCCAATCTCTTTCATTTGCGTGATGAGTTTCTTCGGTCTACCATTGCCGATTCTTCTCTCATCCTCGCCCTTTTTGAATGGTTTCAAGTTTTCTTCGTTCGCCATAATTTTCACATTTGCTTCACATTTTCAAGCGTTCAGCGTGTTTGCATTTTAAGAAGTCCTTGTATTGCTTCTTGTCCCCATATTTGATGTGATCCTCACGACATAATGCCATCAGGTTTTCAATGTTGTCTGCCTGTTTACTACCTCCGATTCCTCTCGCTTCTATGTGATGAATGTCAACCGCAGTTGTTCCACATACCTCGCAAGGAATGAAATCGCTGATGTCATATCCGAAATGATTTAGGTATGTCAATGTGTGTTTCTTCATTTAGCAAATAGCAATGACCAACTTGTTGGAAGCGACATCTTGCGGTCAAGTTTGAATCCGCATTGTTCAAAGAGTGCAACCCATTCATTCTCGCTCTTGATATTGATGTGTCCCCACGCTTCGTCAAAGTCCGTCTTGTTGGGTGTACTGGAGAAGTGAAAATACTTGCATTTGATGTTGGTCAGGAACGGAATCAGTTTATCATCTTCAATATGCTCCATTACTTCAATAGACGCTACCAAATCAAATGTCTTCCACTTGGTGGTGGTGAAGTCCTTGATGAACACTTGAAGCGTTGTGTTGTCGTTTCTTGTGATTTTGCGTGTGACATACTCTCCGTGTATTTTGGATAGGTCAACATAGGTACATTCAACATTATGTTCCAACATTGCTTGTGTGTATGCACCAACTCCACCACCGCAGTCAAGGAATGTCTTTGCTCCTGTTATCTGCAATATCTCTTTTGCGGTTGACCTGAATAGTTCCGTGTAGGTTTGATTGTCCAAATCAACACCGATGCTCAACTCGTGGTTGAAGCATTGTTCATCGTTCATCGTTCCGTTGAATGCGTTCATCTCATTTCAAGGTTTTCTTCGTTCAATATGCGGTGCAACTCATTTCTCGCCTCTTGGAATGCGTTGATGGATTCTTCCGATGCGTCATCACTTGCGTACTTGACTTTCGTTCTCAAGAATTGATCCAGTTGCCACATAGCGTGTGACCATTTCCAACCGTTGGCAGCATCTTCAAACTGCTCTTGTTCTTCAGGGAGATTGAACTCAAGTGTTGCTCTCATTCTTTCTTCTCCTCTTTGGTTTCTGCTCATCGTCTGCAAGTTGGATGAGTGCGTCTTGTTGTTGGTTCGCCCATATCAAAAGTGAGTGGAGTGCTTCCGTCACACAGGTAGAGCAGTTCGGCAAGTTGCGTCCGAATATCTCACGATGCACCGCATTCAATTGGTTGGCTTGTTCTGCCGTTGGTTGGAACACTTGGGTTTGCTTCCACTTGTCAAAGAGTGGTTGAAGCGAAAGGATGAATTCTATGTTGGTCATATCTTGGTTTCTAAAAGTGCAACGATGACGGTTGAGATGGATGCATACAAGATACCCACAAGTCCGTATTGGTGTACAAAATAAGCAACACCAATCCACCACGATAGGCAAAACGCACAATCAAGGGGTTTCATTCGCTTCCATTTGGAGAAGTCGCTTCCGTACTTCCACCGCTTTAGGATGTCCGCTGGTTTGCCAAAGTTGACAATGATGATGGAGAGACAAGCAATTCCAATTATTTCGTTGTACATCGTTCTTTCATTAGTTTCACTACCCTCAACACTTCACGGACGGATATGTCGGTCTTCCTGTGGATCGCCCTTGCAGACATTCCTGAACACCACATCTTGAAGAGTTCTTTCTCATAGAAGTATGCTGATTCGGTGACTTGGTTTATTTTGTTGATTCGTTCAAGTTCAATTGTTTCTTCTTCTTCTCGCTCAAGCAGTAGGTCAGGTTCTTCAGCGAAGTCCAACTCGTAGACATCGTACTGGTCATATATGCGAGAGTTACCAAAGGGATGCCGGTTGCCGTTGATAGCCAAATACAAGAGACGGATTGACCAAAATTGGATGTATCCGTCTCGGTATATTTTTTCAATTTGCTCATCAGGTTTCTCAAGTAATGTCAAAAAGTAAAATTGATACAACTCCCTTGCCAACTCTCTATCTTTGGCGATGTTCCTCGTTGCTTGGGTGAGCCAATCAGCTTTGGAAAGTTCATCTATGATTTCGGCTTTGGTCAAATTTTCTTTTCAATAGTACAAATATAACCATCTTTTTCGTATTTTTTCTTACACCTCAACAACTCCTCCTCCGTCTTGTAGATGGAGATGCTCTGCGTCAATCCTTTCTTGCAAGTAATTATCCAATAGGGAAGATGCTTTTTGATAATGTTCACTTGAGATTCGGTCATATCTTATCAGGTCGGTGTATACATTTACGGCATTGATTATGGATGAGTGGTCACGGTGTACAATATACCCAATACCAGCAAAGGTCATCTTCAAATGCTTCCTACATAAATAGCAGAATAAATGTCTTGCATAGACGATGTGTTGTTTGCGGTTTTGACTGATGACTTGGTCAGGGGTGACATCGTAGATTTGACAAGTGACTCTCATTGCATCGCTCCAGTCAGCCTCTGCATTGTTAATATCGCATTTTGGTCGTATGATTTCTTCTTTGAGTCTTGCAATCTCTCGCTGATGTTGGTTTGTCATTTGAACAATGACCAATCGGAGTCTGCGGATTTCTTGCTTTAGGTTGTGTACTTGTTGGTAGTGGTTCATAGTGTCTCTAAAATTTGAAAAAGTTGTAGTGCGATTTGAGGGACTATTGCATTCCCGTAGCCCTTGATTGATTCTGCTCTCCACTTTGAAAAGGTAATTCCGTCCAATTTGGTGGGAAGCCCATCATCTCCGCCACAAATCGGGGATTGAGTTGGGAATTCATTCCATTGTGTCCGTGAATCACCATTGACAAATCCTCTTGTCTTCCGTCCTTGATTCTCTTGTCCCAATATTCTTTTTTGTGACTGTGTTTTATTATTTGAGCTGTAGGTGTTGGTAACATTCCCATTGCTGCCATTGATTCCATTGATGGTGTTTTTCTTTTCCTTTCCGATAAGCAATCCTCCGCTTCCCTCGCTTTTGGAGTTGGTAGCAATAAACCAGCACCTATCCCTGCGGTGTACAGCGTTTTTGGCTGCAGCTGGAATAATAAACGGTTGAACTTCGTACCCTTCAGCTTCCAAGTCAAGGCACACTTGCTGGAATACCAATCCGCCATCAATATTCGTGATACCAAAGACATTTTCTGCGATGACAAATGTGGGTTTAATTTCTTGAATTGCTCGTAGCATTTCTCCCCACAAGTAGCGTTCATCATCCGTACCTTTCCGCTTTCCAGCGAGTGAGAATGGTTGACATAGTTACGGGAAGCCACCGGTGAGGACAATGTCTTCATTTCTCCAGTGGCTTCCAAATCTCCTTGTAAGTTCAGTGTTAATTGTGTCATATGTTAAAGTTGTTACATCTCTATGGTGATAAGCATCAGGAAAGTGGTATTCCAAAACCTTATTGGGGAAATCTTGTATTTCGCAACTCACATAATTTTTCCATCCCATCCATTGTGCTGCTAAATCAAATCCTCCCAAGCCACTGAATAAACTAAAATGAATCATTTTTTTTTGTATATTGATTGTGACCTGTTGAATATTTCTTTGCGTGATCCCGATGAGAAATCAATTCAAGATTCTCAATTCGGTTATCGGATTTATCGTGATTCCGATGATGAATGTCGTAGTTCATTGGTATTTTCCCATTTAATTTCTCCCAAACATATCGGTGCATCAATTCTCTATTGCCTGTTGTTTTTTCATAGTAACCGTGATTCCTTAATGAGAATTTGTGACCATCATAGAACTGATGTGGTTGAAAGTTTGGACTTCTCAATTGATATCCTCTGCGTTTGAATGCCTTGTATAAGCATTGCCTTGTCACCCCAATCTCTTTTCCAATTTGTTCCAACGACATACCATCCAAATACATTTGATATGCGTTTGAGTATTTTTCGTTTTTCATACTTCAAATATATTATAAAAGGTTTACACTTGCAAACTTTTTATAACTTCTCCTCGTACATTGTCCGACTACCAGTGAAGGTTGTTGGAATGGTGTGACATTCTCCGTGACGATTCTTTGCAATGATGACCTCTGCCTCTTCAACTTCTACTTTCTCACCTGAATAGTATGCTGGTCGGAATGGGAACATCACGACATCTGCATCTTGTTCAATGCTTCCACTCTCCCTGATGTCGCTCAACATCGGTCTCTTGTCAGCTCTCTCTTCGCATTTGCGTGATAATTGTGCAAGAACAATGACGGTGATTTGCAATTCCTTTGCTAATAGTTTTAAGTTACGGCTGATTTCTGCTATCTCTTGCTCTCGGTTCTGCTTTGTGCCTTTGATTAACTGGATGTAATCTATCACAAGAAGGTCAAGTCCGTGCTTTGCTTTGTGAATCTTCGCCTTTGATTTGATTTGCTGAATGGTGCAGTTTGGATCGTCATCAACAAAGAACTCAACGGTTGAATTATTGACTTTGTCGCAAAGTGTTATGACTTCAATTTCCTTTAGGTTTGCATTCCGAATTTTCCAATTTGGGATATCTACAAGCAATGACAAATATCGCTTGGCAAGTTGCTCCGATGACATCTCTAAACTCACAAATAACCCCTTTCCTTCCAACTTGCCAAACTCATACATCAACGACAAAGCAAGAGCGGTCTTTCCTTGTCCGGGACGAGCAGCCATCACAATCAAATCACCAGCGTTCCAACCTCCCAAAATGCGGTCAATTGATGTCCATCCGCTCTGCTTACCTGTTATCCTATCTCCTCGCTGAATTGCTTTTGTTATGTTGTCAACGGCTTGACCTGACAATTTGTGAATTGATATCGGATCGTTGATGGTTGTGAACTTGGTGTTGTCAATAATGCTCTGCGTTTGTGTTAGCAATTCTTTCAAATCACTTGTCAGGTCAATAGAAGCGAGTTGCTGAATGAACTCCTTGTGAAGGTACTTTGCCTCCAATTTGGGTATGTAACTGCTTACATTTGCCACATTGCTCACATTCTGCCCAATGAAGATAACACGCTTTCTATCCTCGTGAGTCATTCCTTTGGTCAAGGAGATGTAATCAATAGGCTCATTACCGTAATAAGCAACTGACATCCGCTGGATGACTTCTCGGTGGAGTCGTTGTTCAAACCATTGGTGTTTGATTCTTGGCAGTAAGGCTCTTGTCTGCTCATAGAACAATAGTTGTCCAAGTATGTAGTCTTCCAGTTCGTCATTCATAGTTTTTGGGGTTATAAAAGGATGGTTGTTTATGTGTATTATTTGTTGACTCTTGCAAATGTATTGATTTTTTTGGCGAATATGGTAATTCGTCATTCCAGCGTTTTTGATTCAGGTATGTAGAAAGGTGTGGAATGAAATCCATCTTGTCTGCTTTCTCGTGACATTCAATGTATTTTGGAATGTGACTTTGTATTAAATCAATTTCATCTGCTCTCAATTTGTCAAAAGCCTTTTTTGCAGTTTGCTTTACTCCTTTTTTTTTGTATAAATTCCAAATCGTTTCAAACATAGATATATCTTTATCTTTTATATCTTTAGTATTATCTATATATATATTGCAGTTTTGATATGAGGGTGATATCAAATTTGATATGACCCCTCCTTGCAGATTTGATATGACCTCCACATTTAAATTGATATGAGGATAAATCCTTCTCATTACAACTTCCAGCTTGTCATTTCTCATAAGTTCTCTTGTTATCAAACCTTTTTGTTCAAGTATTGACAACTCCCTTTGTACTGTGATTGTAGTCATATTAAGGATAGTCCCAATGGAGCGGTTAGATGGATACGCATATCCGCTCTTCTTCGCCATTCCGATAATCATTCCCATTATGACTGCCTGTCTTGGGCTTAATGTTTCAAGTAATTTTGTCGGGAAGAATACAAACATTCCCAAGTCTTCGGTTTCTTTCATAGCATAAAAAAAGCCCTCAAACAAATACCCAAGTGCGAGTTGAGTATTTGCCGAGAGCAAAAGGTCTTTGTTAGTTGTCTCGCACACAACTATAATACTACACGAAAATAGCAAATCTAAACTTTGTATCCAAGTTCTTTCTTGACTTTTTCTTGTCGCTTTTGACGGACTTCGTAGAGTTCACCACGCAAATGCGGAAAGTCCTCTTGAAGCTTTTGTCTTGCTCTGCGAATAGTTTCAGGCGAGTGTAGTTTGCCTGATTCAAAACGCTGAAAGAAATTCAAGATGTTTGATTGCTCTTTCCAAATTCTTGACATCAAAAGATTGTCATTGTCTCGGAGTGCTGATTGTTCTTCTAACAACCGTTTCACAATTAATTTGATTTGATTCATAGTCTATAGTTTTTTTTGATCCGCAAATACAGGTACCTCACTTTCCATTCACTACATTCCATCCGCTCTGCAATTTGTCTCCAAGTGTAACGAAAATCCTCACGAAGAATTGCAATCGCCCACATAAAGTTGTAGTTACTTTTTTCGGGTGACATATGCGATACCGATTAAGAATAGAGCAAACGCTCCAATGAACCCAGCGATGAACTGCCCGGTCAATGGATAGGTGACGATAGTCCATCCGTACAAGAATCCACTTGCGATGACCGTGAGAATAATAAGAAGATTTTTCATTGTTCGTTAATAAATTTTGCGTAGTCGTGTGCATCTTGTTCGTTCTCAAATGTGGCGAGAAGTTCACCAGCGAAGTACACTCTCCATTTGCAGATGAAGTTGATAGTTGCCTTAATTACGATTGCCTTCATTTTTGATAGCGTTGTACTGGTTCTCCCAAACTTGTGCCTTGTCTTCCAACTCGGCTTTTGTTTTCTCGTGATCCATTTTCGCCAAGTTCAATTGGTTGTTGGCGGTTTGTAAGTCAATGCGATTCTGCCACAATTCACCTTCTAATTCGGTATTAATCCGATGTAGGCGGTAGATTTCTTCAAGATAATCTTGCGACTTCTTTTCATCAGCATACACCTTGTAAACCAATAGGACGAATGTCAATCCAAAAAGTATTGTTGTTGTCATTTTGCTTTGCCTTTATAGAACTTGTGGTTGTAGATTGCCTTTGAGAACTCGTCAAATTCAGGGATGAACTTGTCCTTCTCAAACTCATAGGGTTTTGCTTCAGGCAACTCTTGACGGTTAGCCTTCTTGATGCAATGTACACCATACATCACCGCAATGGTGATTGGTGTTACGATGATTGGGTAGATGATGTCTAATGCCATAATTCAAACTAACAACTTTTATTTCACAATTAAAAAATAATTTTACAATTAACTTTGTGAATGAACGATTTATTTAGTAATTGACAAAAATAGTTCTCCAGCGTAGTGCAACTTCTCATCAATTATCTCTTGAGCGTCCTCGTCCAAAGTTATAAGCGTTCCTGTGACCTTCTTTCCATTAGGCATTCGTTTCATACGATCCACGAATGCCTA